>Ga0307374_10001043_pt1 | contig 52019 bp, 56 predicted proteins | sample OX3MG_FD_202532 | JGI IMG/M metagenome (GOLD analysis project Ga0307374, IMG submission 202532) | Soil microbial communities from Risofladan, Vaasa, Finland - OX-3 | ecosystem: Environmental > Terrestrial > Soil > Coastal area > Acid sulfate soil | place: Finland: Risofladan, Vaasa | collected...
GCTTGTTGGCGGCCTTGGCGATTCCGCCCTCGGTCGCCTCGGTGGGAATCCATCCGGGCGCGATCGCGTTTACCAGGATCCCGTGCGGCGCCCATTCGACGGCAAGCTGGCGGGTCAGATTGGCGAGCGCGGCCTTGGTTGCGACATAGGCCGACAGGCGATAGACCGAGCTCGCGACGCTCGCGTAGATAGAGGCGATATTGATGATGCGGCCCGGGGTTTTCGCGGCGATAAGCGCGCGCGCGACCCGCTGCGAGAGCATCATCGGCGCGGTCAAATTTACCGCGAGCGCATGGTCCCAATGCTCACGCTTGAAATTTTCGGCGCGTCCGGTCGGCGATACTCCGGCGTTGTTGACGAGAATATCGATCACGCCGCCGAGCGCTTCGTTGGCCTGGACCAGCGCGCGGTCCAGATCGGCGTCGATCGAAACGTCGGCGGCGATTCCAACGGCTTTGACATGGTAGGTGTGCGCAAGCCGGGCGGCGAGCTTTTCGACGCGGTCGGCGCGGCGCGCAACCAGGGCGACATCGGCGCCCGCGATCGCAAGCGCAACTGCGCATTCGACACCCAACCCCGACGAAGCGCCGGTCACCAGCGCGCGGCGTCCGCGGATGGAGAAGAGTGATTCGAGCGAATCCATAACTGAATAAGTTGCGCCACGGCGGATTTGGCGCCGCACAGCCTAGTCGCCGAACGCCTCGGCGGCGGCCTGCGCTGCCATCGCGACGGCGCGGTCGATATCGGCGCGCGAAATTCCCCAGTGGGTGACGGCGCGGAACGAGCCCGGGTCGCGCGGCGAGATGAGCACGCCGCGTTCGCGCATCGCTTCGCGGAACTTCCGCGCGCCCGCCTCTTCGCCGTCAACATCGAAGACCACCATATTGGTGCGGCGCGCGACCGGACGCACGTTGATACCCGCGACCAACGCGAGACCCTGCGCCAGGGCGCGCGCGTGGGAATGATCCTCGGCCAGCCGATCGACCATCGCGGTCAGCGCGACAATTCCCGCCGCCGCCAGGATACCGGCCTGACGCATTGCGCCGCCCAGGAGCTTGCGGGTCCGCCGCGCGCGGGCGATAAACTCGCGGCTTCCGCACAGCATCGAGCCGGCGGGGCAGGCCAGCCCCTTCGAGAGGCAGAACGAGACCGTGTCGGCGTATCCGGCGATCGCCGCGGGTTTGGCTTCCAGAGCGATCGCGGCGTTGAAGATGCGCGCGCCGTCCAGATGCACCGGCAACGATTTGCGGGCGGCCAGCTCGGCGACGGCGGCCATGTGCGAGAGCGCGATCGGCGCGCCGCCGCATCGGTTGTGCGTATTTTCGATCACGACCAGCCCTGGGCGCGCGAAGTGATCGTCGTCGGGCGCCGCGAGTTCGCGCCGCAGCTCATCAAGTGAAAGCTCGCCGCTTTCCTCGTTGTGAATCGCGGTAAGCACAATCCCGCCGAGCGCCGAGGCGCCGCCCGCTTCATAAAGATTGGTGTGCGATTGGGAGCCGACGATCGCGCGGACCCCGCGTCCGCAATGCGTGAGCATCGCGGCCAGATTTCCCATCGTGCCGCTCGGGACCAGCAGCGCGGCCTCCTTGCCGAGCATCGCGGCGGCCATCGCCTCGAGCCGGTTGACGGTGGGATCTTCGCCGTAAACGTCGTCACCCAGCTCGGCGCGCGCGATCGCCTCGCGCATCGCGGGCGTGGGCAGGGTAACGGTGTCGCTGCGCAAGTCGATCACGAAGCTTTACACGAGGCTTTGCGCGCGGCCCCGCCCGGCGGGATCATTGGCCCACCGGATAGAGCGGCACGAAGTTTCCGTTTGCGGTATCGGTCGCCTGCACCGAGTTTTCAGTGGTGTCGGAGTAATACAAAGTCCTGCCGTCGCTGGTGATGGCGCATCCCGAGCCGATATGTCCGTTGACCTGGGTGAGCGTGGTCACGTTGTTGGTGCCGGTATCGATTTTCCGAATCGCGTGATTATCGCCATCCATCACGTACAGTGTCGTCCCGTTCAGGCACATCGCACCCGGGTTATTGAATTGCGCCTCCGCGCCGGATCCGTCTTTGCTGCCCTCCTCGCCGGTGCCCGCAATCGTTGACGTGGTCATGCTCGAGAGATCGATTTTGCGGATTGCGTCGTTGCCAGTATCGGCGACATAGACGGACTTGCCGTCAGTGGCGATTCCGCTGGGTCCGTTGAACAGCGACTTGGTGGCGGGCCCGTCCTGCTTTCCGCCTTGCTGCGCCTGCCCGCCGATCGTCTTGATCATCCCGTCGGCCAGGGACATGCGGCGGATCGTGTTGTTGCCGCTGTCGGAGATGTAGAGATTCTGCCCGTCGGTGGTGATTTGGGTGGGCAGGTTGAAATGCGCGGCGGTGGCGTGGCCGTCCTCCGTGCCGGAGATATTGGCGGTGCCGGCAACGGTGCTGACGGCGCGGGTATCCAGGTTGACCTTGCGCAAATCGGAGTTGTTGGTGTCAAGAACGTAGAGGTCGCGGTTGACCAGCGCCATCCCGTCGGGGCTGTTAAAGCGGGCGGTATCGCCCACGCCGTCATTGCTTCCGTCCTGGAAATTGGTTCCCGCGACGAGCGTGATGCTGTGCGAGGCGACGTCAACCGCGACGATCGTGTTGTTGCGCGAGTTCGAGACATAGACGGTGCGATTATCGGTCGCGAGACCGGCGGGAAAATCGAGCCGCGGGCCGGTTTGCAGGCTTGCGGTCGGGACTTGCGCCCGCGCTGGTGCGTTCGAGCCAAAAATCGCCGTCAGTGCGGCGGCGGCCACCAGCATTCCCATCGGTCGAAGAAGTTTTGCCATGTCGAACCTCGCCTATGCCCCAAACCAAGGCCGCGCGGATGCGCGGGTTAATGCGAATCGCCGCGGCTACGGAAAAATCGCCTTTACAACTTCATCAATCGCGCGTTTGCTGTCGGCCTCGTCGGTCAGCGACCACGTGACCGCTACGGTTGCGGCGCGGCGCGGTGCGATTCCCTGCCGGATCAACTCGCCGGCGTAAATCAGAAGCCGCGTCGAGACGCCTTCCTCGAGTCCCGAGGCTTTCAGATTGCGCACCTTTTCGCCCAGCACCGCAAGTTGCATCGCCATCTCGCGATCGAGCCCGGCCTCGTGCGCGATAATATCCACCTCCTTGGCGGCGGGCGGATAGTCGAACTCGATCGTCACGAAACGCTGACGCGTCGAATGCTTCAGGTTCTTCTGAATACTCTGGTAACCGGGATTATACGAGATCACCAGCAGAAAACCCTCGTGTGCCTCGATCGTCTCGCCGCGCTTCTCGATCGGCAGGATTCGCCGATGGTCCGAGAGCGGATGGATCAGCACGGTGGTGTCCTTGCGCGCCTCGACAATCTCGTCGAGGTAGCATATCGCGCCGCGGCGGACGGCCTGGGTAAGAGGTCCATCGACCCAGACGGTTTCGTCAGCCTGGATGAGGTAGCGGCCGACCAGATCCGAGCCAGTCAGATCCTCGTGGCACGCGACCGTGATAAGTTCGTTCGGCCCGTTTTCGAGCGCGGCGAGCTGATGCGCCATATGCTCGACGAAGCGGGTCTTGCCGCATCCGGTCGGACCCTTGAGCAGGACCGGCAGGCGGGCGTTGTAGGCGGCGGTGAAGATTTGCACCTCGTCGCCGATCGGCAAGTAATAGGGTGCGTTGGCCGGGTCGAGATGCTTTACCTCGGGTCCGTCAGCCTTGGAACGCGCGTCGAATTTTTTGAGCTCAATTCCCATCAATCACCTGTATAGACCTGTTCGCGACTGTTACGCGACGGTAACCGAGCGCGCTCGGTCAATCCGCGATTCTAAGAGAGCAGGGCCGCAAGGTTCAAGGCAATCAAGGCCACCTTACGGCGCAAATTCACGCGCGGCGGAGCTGATAGAGCGCGGAACCGTCGCGATTATCCTTGACTTCGTAGCCGCGCGCCTCGATTTCGGAGCGCAAATCGTCGGCGCGTTTGAAATCGCGCGCCTTGCGCGCGGCGGCGCGCGCGTCGATCAGAGCCTGGATATCGGGCGCGATTTCCGCGTTCGCCGCGGCGGCGCGAGATTCGGCCAACCCCAGCGCCAGCACCCGATCGAAGTCATTGAGCGTCTTCCAGATGTTACGCTCGCCGCGGCGATAGGCCTCGGCCACCAGATCGAGTGCGACCGCGAGCGCCTGCGGCGTATTGAGATCGTTGTTAAGCGCGTCATGAAAGCGCTCGCGATATTCGAGGGCGAACGCCGCGTCCGCCGATACCGACACCGCGTCGCCAGGAACGTTGCGCGCGAACTGGCGGAAATAGTCGAGGTTCGATTGCGCGGCGCGCAGCCCATCGTCGGAGAGCGCGATTTCGGAGCGGTACTTCGCGCCCATGCAGAAAACCCGGAACGCGAGCGGGTCGATGCCCATCGCGGAAACGTCGGACAAGAGCGGGAACTTGCCGGCGCTCTTCGAGATCTTCGCGCCTTCCTTTCCGGTCAGAAACGCGTTGTGAACGAAATATCTGACGAACGGATGGCGCGTCGCGCTTTCGGATTGCGCGATCTCGTTCTCATGATGAATCGGAATATGATCCATCCCGCCGGTGTGGATATCGATCGTCTCGCCCAGGTATTTCATCGACATCGCGGAGCACTCGATATGCCATCCGGGGTAGCCGCGCCCCCACGGCGACTCCCACTGCATCATGTGATGCGGCTGCGCGAGGACCCACAGCGCAAAGTCGTGCGGGCTTTTCTTATCGGTGGAATGCTCGAGGCGCTGGCCCGCGTTCTGCTCGTCGAGGCTCTGGCGCGAAAGCCGTCCCGCGCGATTCTCGCCGCGATATTTTTCGACATCGAAATAGACGCCCGACGGGGTTACATACGCCATCCCGGCCGCGATAATCCGCGCGATAAGCGCGGTCATGTCGGAGATATGGTCCGTCGCGCGGCACCACACCTGCGGCGGCTCGACGTGAATGGCCGCAAGGTCATCCTGGAACTGCTTGAGGTAGAAGTTCGCGACTTCCAGTGGAGTCTTGTGCTGCGCGCGCGCAGTGAGCTCGATCTTGTCCTCGCCCGCATCCTCGTCGGAGGTCATGTGGCCGACATCGGTCACGTTCGTCACGTGGCGGACGGTGTAGCCGTTGAACTCGAGCGCGCGCCGCAGAAAGTCCCAGCACAGGTAGGCGCGCAGGTTGCCGAGATGCTGCGGCAGATAGACGGTCGGTCCGCAGGAGTAGAGCGTGACCTCGGGGGGATGCTGCGGCAGAAATTCCTCGACGGAGCGCGACAGCGTGTTGTAAATGAAAAACGGCTTCACGGCAGTGAGTCTGACAGCTTACCGCGCCCAATGATCGCGAGACAACGCGCCCGCGGAGCGCGCGCAACGGAAATGGGGTCACTGCCCCCAACTTTCGAGCTTCAGTCCCTTGACCCTGGCAAACTCGCGGCGGTTGCGCGTTACCAGCGTAGCACGCTCGTGCAGCGCGTGAGCGGCGATGAGCAGGTCCATTGCGCCGATCGAGAGTCCCTGCGCTTCGAGCGCGGTTCTTATTTCAGCGTAAACTGGCGCGGCTTCAGCCGGCCAGTCGAGAACGTCGGCGAAGGCCAGGAAGTCCATTAGCGCCTGTTCGTGCCGCTGCCGCTGCGGCGACTTCATAACGCCGGTCCAAAGCTCCCCCGCAACTACACTTGAAATGGCAACATCGGCGCGCCGCGTTGCCTCGAGGCGTCGTCGCACCTCGGGTTCTTTGCCCCTCAGAATCTGAATACAAATGTTGGTGTCGAGCATGAGACGGCGCATCAGAGCTTCTCTCGCTTCTGCGGCGGCGAATCCGGGACTTCATCGGGAAAGTCCTCGGCGAAGCGCGACGCACGCGCGAAGTATTCGCGCCAGGTACGCGGACGCGGCGTCAGGATCACGCGCTCGCCTTCGCGTTCGATAAGCACTTCCTCGCAGGTGAAGCGATATTCCTTGGGAATGCGCACCGCCTGGCTGCGGCCGGTGGTAAATACCTTGGCCGTCGCGCGCTTGCTCAACTTCTTTGCCATATATCATTGATATATAGCAGAATTTGAGGTGCTGAGCGAGGGCGCGCGCGCTTGGCCGCGCACGCACCGGAGGCGCGCAAGCGTCAGTGCTGTGGGGTGGCGGGTTTGCGCAGGCGCCCTTGAGCGTCGCGCTCATAGCGGCTGGCGGCGATTCGCTTGTATTGGCGGTCGGCCAGCCATGCGTAGCCCGGCACGTACCACAAATAGGCGAGCAATCCGCGGACTCCGGATTGCCTGCGCAGGATTTCGTTGACCGCGCGGGCGCCGCGAAACACCTGTCCGCGATCGTCAACCGCGTGCAGCTCTTCGAGCAGCGCTTCCAGCTTGAGGTCCGGGAACTGCGCGCGCGCCTCGGGATTCTGCAAATCGAGCGGCTCGATCAGCCCCGAGTTGTCGAAATGGCGGACCCCATCGACGCTGGTGCGGCACATCTCGCACGAGCCGTCGTACAAGATCGCGAGTTTGCCGGGCGAGGCCTTGCCGGCTCGATTACCTGGCGCGTCCGCGATAGCGGTCATCGGCGTGACAGGCGCGGATTCCCACCCATCCGGCGCAGCTTCAGATTCTCGGTATAGATGCGCCATTCGTAGCCGTCGAGCAGCGACTTCCATCCCGCCTCGACCGTGTTCGCGGATTTGGCGAGCGTGGTCCAGGTATGGGCGCCGTCGGAAAATTTCTTGACCGATACGACCTCGGCTTCTGTCGAGTCGCCGCTGGCGTGGGTGTAGGTCTCGATAACCCTGACGGTTTCGAGGAATGGAAAATATTTCAGCAGCGCCTTGCGCAGCGCGACATCGAGCGCGTGAACCACGCCGACGCCGCTGGCGGCTTCGGTTTCTTCGACCGTGCCGATACGGATCACTACGGTGGCGTCGATCGTCGCCTTGCCGTCGAACAGATCGTCAATAACCCTGCGGCGCACGATTTCGAAGGGCGGCGCGTAATCGCGCGAGGTGCGCAACTCGGCCAGTTCGCGCGACGCCTGCGGTGCCTCGGCTTCGTAAAAATCCGTCTGTCGTTCTGGACTCATTTTTGCGCACCCAATTCAAGGCAAATTATCGTAACCGTGCGCGAGCCTTTCAAGCATATTCCCCGATCCCGTATGGTTGACATATGCGGAGCGACGGGAATCCGAACCGGGGCAAGGAGATTTTGCGCCACTGCGCTGTCGATAAACGTGTGCGGCGGCTGCCCCAGTGCGCTCGGCGGACAATCGTTGTGCTCGCGATGACGGCATTTTTCGCGATTTCGCACGCGCCGGCCACACGCGCAGCCGACGTTACGGTGCCGATCACGATCGATTACCTGACGCTGACCGCCGCGCTCAAAGCCCAGATCTATACCGCGCCGGGCGGTATAGCGGCGCTGTGGAAGGGCTCCGACGATTGCCAGTTCCTCGACGCGGAAAATCCCGCCTTCTCCCCGGCGACTCCGCGCCTGCGGCTCGAAACAGCGTCCAGCCTTGGGCTCGGGGTGGCGTTTGGAGGGCGATGCGTCAGTCCGATCGCGTGGAGCGGAATCGTCGAGGCCGAGTCGGAGCCGTATATCGCGCCCGGGCTGCGCCTTCGGCTTCGCATCGCGGATCTCAATCTCTACAACGCGGAGCACCAGAAAACGCTCATCGCCGGCAAGGGTTTCGATCTGATCAAGCAATACCTGATTCCAGAGCTCGAAACCTTTACCTATGACCTGAATCCCGCAATCCAGCAGCTTGGCGCGCTGGCCGAGGATGCATCGGCGCCGGAGGTTGCCGCGCGAATCCGCACCGCGATCGCGAGCGTGCGCGCCCAGCCGCAAATCCAGGTGCTCGCCGAAGGCGTGCGTATCACCCTCGTGATCACGGTTCCGGATTTCCCTGCTCCTGCCGCATCGGGAACTCCGGCCGAGCCGACTCCGGCCGAGATAGCGGCGTTCCAGAAGCAGCTCAACCAATGGGATGCGTTCCTGGTTTTTGCGATCAAGCAACTCGGCGCGAATGTCGGCGACAACCGATTCCGCGCGCAGCTCATGCAAATTCTGATCGAGAGCCGCTATCGGCTCGTCGATGCGCTCGGGAAGCCGCCGTCCGCGGCCGGACCCGACCCGGTGCGCACGCTGTTCCTCGATACGTGGCGCAAGCTGGGCGCCGCCGTGCGTGACGCCGCCGCGCGCGGGCAGCTTGGCGCGCAGGGATTGCAGTTTCTTTCCTTCATCTCGGCCGGAGACGCGCTGTTCGCGCTCGACCAGGCGGCGCCTGCGCTCGGGATGCGCGTGTCGGCGGCGGATCTGCGCCGTCTCGCGCATATCATGGCGCCCAATGCGCGCGGCGATCCGCTCGAGTTCAATTTCAACGAGGACAAGAGTCTGAAAGAAATGTTCGCCGTGGCGGAGCCGCTCTCCAGTCCGCCGTCGGCAAGTCCGGGCGAGATTGGAACGCTCCCAGCCGAGACGCCGCAGTCATCGCCGGGTCCGCCACCGGCCGCGGCCGCAACCTTCTCAGAGTCCGACATTGGATCTTCGGCAGCGGCCACTTCGCCGAGCGCGGCGCCGACCAAACTTCCGCCGGCGCCGCCAACTCCGGGCGCTCCGCCACCATCACCGGCGCCATCGCCCAGTTCAACGCCGCACGCGGCCGCGGGAGGATGGCTCCGAATCCCGCTGTGGCTCATCGAGCCGGCGGATGCGTCGGCCGCCGAGCCGGCGGCGGGCATCATTCCGGAGCTGACCCGGGTTGCGCAGCGGCTCAGACGCGTGGTGGTCGATAGGTCCAATGCGCAGCGCTATCGCGACGCGATGGAGCAACTGCTCGCGCTCAGCACGCAGCGCGAACTCGCCGAATCAAATCAGCTCGCGCGTTATCGGCCCGCGTATTCGCTCCTGGTCAAGAGCGCCGCGTGGCAGGAGAGTTGCTGGCGTCAATTCGTGCGGGTCAACAATCGCGTGACGTGGCTCGAGAGCTCGACTGGCGATATTGGCCTGATGCAGGTGAACAAGCACGTCTGGCGCGGCTTCTACAACCTGGACAAGCTGCGCTGGGATGTTCTGTACAATGCGGGCGCGGGCGCGGAAATTCTGAGCGACATGCTCAAAATCGTGGCCGTGAAACCGCATCTCGATCCGGTGCGCGACAATACTATCGCGCTCGCGCGCTCCGCGTACGCGGCATACAACGGCGGCCCGGACGCATACAACCGATGGCGCTCACCCTCGCGCGAAGGCGCCCGAGCACGCGCGATCGACGCGGCGTACGAGAAGAAGCTGCGCGCGGTCGAGCGCGGCGATCGAATCGACATCCTGAGCTGCGAGCAGGACTGGGGTCATCCTTCCGAGCAGTAGCGCCGCGCAAAATTCTCGCGCACTGCGCTACATCGCAAGTCCACCGTCCACGTTGATAACCGCCCCGGTGATGTAAGCCGCGGCATCGGAGAGCAGGAACGCCGCCATCGGCGCCACGTCCGTGACCAGGCCAAAGCGCCCGAGCGGAATCATCGCGAGCGCCTGCGCCTTGTTCTCCTCGGGCAGCGCCGCAGTCATGTCAGTTTCGATAAATCCGAGCGCCAGCGCATTGGCGCGCACGCCGAGGCGGCCAAGTTCCTTGGCCAGAGACTTGGTAAGCCCAATCACTCCCGCCTTGGCGGCCGAGTAGTTCGCCTGTCCGGGCAGCCCGATAAGTCCACTGACCGAGGTGATGTTGAGAATCGAGCCGCGTTTGGCTTTCATCATCATAAACGCCGTAGCGCGCACGAAGTTGAACGACCCGGTCAGGTTGGTGCGGATAACCTGGGCCCAGTCATCTTCGCTCATCATGACGAGGATTTTGTCGCGCGTGATACCGGCGTTGTTGACCAGGCCGTCGATCGCGCCAAACTCTTTTTTGACCGCGTTCACCATCTCGCGCACCGGCTTCAGATCGCCGACGTCGCATTTGAATGCGAGTGCCTGCACCCCGAGCGCTTCGATCTCGGCCTTGACCGCGGCGGCCTGCGCTTCGCTCTTTACATAGTTGAACGCGATCCGCGCGCCGCGCCGCGCGCATTCGAGCGCGATCGCCTTGCCGATTCCGCGCGTGGCGCCGGTCACGATAATTCCCTTGCCGTCGAGATCTTTCAAATCCGTCTCCTACGTTTCAGAATCGAAGCGCCCCGCTTCGCGTTCGAGCGCGCCGCGATATTGCCCAACATACGACAGGTAGTTGAAGGCGAAGGCGCGCTCAAGTTCCGCGTTATAGGATGGACGCTCGCCGCCCAGCGCCGCGATCAACTGCGCGTACAGCGCCCACTCTTCCGAGTGCGGCGCTTTGCGAAGTTTATCGCGCCGGAGCATCACCTGCATCGGGTCGCATCCGATGACGGCGGCGAGCAGCCGGATAAGCTCGCTTTCGTTTTTCGCAATCTCGTCGCGCGCGAACATATTGACCGAAAAGACCAGCATCACGCCGAGGCAGGCCTCGATCGCGGCCGCCGTCGCGCGATCGCGGTAGCTCTCGAGCGGGCCGCCGCGCGCTAGCGCGTAGGCAAGAAACTCCGCGTTCGCATCCAGGATTATCGAAACGAACCCAATCGCCCGCGGCGCTCCAAAATGAGCCAGCCGCTCGCGCATCGCCGCCATCGCGGGACCTGCGTAGCGGCGCATGAAGCGGCGCCGCGCGGGCGAGAGCCAGAAGAGCAGCGCCGCGAGCATCGTGGGGCCGGTTTAGCATAATGCGCGGCGGATGCGGAATTGCCGCCGCGTTGCGAGTCGATTCGCGATCCCGCACAATTCCGGCAGCGAAATCGATCGCTCGGGCGCACGGGGGTGAACATGGCACAAACCGCAATCTTCGGTCCGGTGTTCGCGATGATGCTGCTGACGCTCGTGGTCTGGGTGTACATGTACATCCGCCGAATCAGCTTCATCTCCGCCAACACTTTCAACCGGCAGGAACTCTCTCCGCTCGTGTTCGCGCAGCTCGCGCCGCCGGCGGTCTCGAATCCGTCGGACAACCTCAAGAACCTGTTCGAAATTCCGGTCCTCTTCTATGTGCTCGCGCTCTATCTCTTCGCCGTGAAGCAGGTCGATGCGCTGTCCGTTGACGCCGCGTGGATCTTCGTCGCGTTTCGGGTGATGCACAGCGCCGTCCATTGCACGTTCAACCTGATCATGCTGCGCTTCTATCTCTACCTGGTCGCGACGGTCGCCGTATGGTTTATCGCAATCCGCGCGGCGATTACGTACTTTGCAGGATAAGAGACGAGTGAGCGGCGAGGATCGCGGAAATCCGGTCGCGTCAAAAAAAATGCCGCGCGAGTGCGAACTCGGGCGGCATTTTCGCTGCGATTCTAAATTTGCTCAGGCGCTGAACGACGAGCCGCATCCACAGGTGTGGCTGGCTCGGGGGTTGTCGAAGCGGAACCCCGCGCCATGCAGACCCTCGACAAAGTCGAGCGTGGTGCCCGCGATGTACGGCAGCGAGAAGTCGTCGATATAAACGCGCATCCCGTCGAACTCCGCCACGCGGTCGCCGTCCTTTTCGGTATCGAACTTGATCTGATACTGAAACCCCGAGCATCCTCCGCCGACCACACTGATACGGATGCCGTGATCGGCGCCGACGCCCTCTTTTGCGTGCATCTTGCGAACCATCTCGATCGCCTTGGGCGTGAGGATCACGTCGGGGAGCGTCGAGTTATCGATTGGGGCGGACTTTTCCGCGCCAGAGTGTTCCGTGGCAGAATGTTCGATGTGAATTTGCTCGTCCCGGTTCATTTCCTCAGCCATCTCTAGTCCTCCGGATACGAATGCGGTCAAGACCGCAATACCCTCGTAAATTCAAGGTAATTACTCGCGAATCTGGAGTCAATGACTCCACAATTATAGTCTGGATAATACCGCGTGGATGCTATGACTTTTCAATGCGATGCCCGTGTTGACTAAAAATATAGAGACCGCCGCGCGTGCGCGTGGGTTTGCGATGGTGGGTTTCGCACGGCTGCGTCCGCTCGATAATCGCAAGGAATTTTTCGCCGATTGGCTCGCCGAGGGCCGCCACGCCACGATGACCTATCTCGCGCGCGAACCTGCCCGGCGGATCGACCCGCGGACGCTCGATTCGCGCTTCAAATCCGTCGTTAGCCTTGCCTATCCCTATGCGGCTGCGCGCGCGCCGGATATCGACTGGCGCTCGCAGATGCGCGGGCGAATCGCCGCGTATGCGCTCGGCCCGGATTATCACAACCACGTGCTCGCGGCAGCGAAGTCCGTCGCCGCCGCGATCGCGGCCGAGCTTCCCGATTCAATAACTCGCACTTACGTCGATACCGGCCCGGTCTTCGAACGCGAATGGGCGGCGCACGGCGGGCTCGGATGGTTCGGGCGGAACACGATGCTGCTGAACCGGGAGTACGGGTCGTACTTTTTTCTGGCCGAGATCTTTACCGACCTCGAAATCGACGCGCCCGCCGCGCCTTATCGCGACCATTGCGGCACCTGCCGGCGATGCGTCGATCTGTGCCCAACGGGAGCGCTCGAGAACGGCTACAAGCTCGAACCGCGCGTATGCATCTCGTATCTGACGATCGAGCATCGCGGGGCGATTGCGCGCGAGCTTCGGCCGAAGCTCGGGCAATGGATTTTCGGCTGCGACATTTGCAACGACGTATGTCCGTGGAACACTCCCGCGGCCGAAGGCGATCAGCTCGCGGCGTTGCCGCTGCTGCCGGAAATTCTCGCGCTCGACGACGCGGCCTTCAGCCATCGCTTCTCCCGCAGCGCGATCAAGCGGACTAAACGGCGGGGACTGCTTCGCAATGCCGCAATCGTCCTGGGCAACAGCAAAAATCGCGACGCGGTGCCCGCCCTGGCGCGCACGCTGAACACCGAGCACGAGCCCCTGGTGCGCGCCCATGCCGCCTGGGCGCTCGGCAGACTCGGCGGCGCCGCGGCGCGGCGCGCGCTCGAACGGGCGCTGCGTTGCGAGGCAGAGCCCGAGGTTGTCCGGGAAGCCGGCCTGGCGATAGGTGAAATCGAAAGCTAGGCGCTTGTCAAAGCCCGCGCGGCATTAGAGACTCGAACCAATGGAGTTCCGCGATGAACGATGACGCGCGCCGCGAGTTTACCTCAATCGCCTCGCGCGAGCCGGTACCCTTGGCGCGCGGCGCGCTGCTGATCGCGAAGGAAGAGTATCCGCAACTCGACATCGATCATTACCTCGACCGAATCGCCGAGCTTGCGCGCGCGGCCGAGCCGATCGTGCATCGGGGCAGCAACACGGTCGAGCGGATCCAGTTGCTATCACATTTTCTATTCGAGCAAACCGGTTTCGAGGGAAATCGCGACGAGTACAGCGACCCTCGCAATTCTTTCCTGAACGACGTGCTCGAGCGCCGCAAGGGAATTCCGATCACCCTCTCCGTGATCTATCTCGAAGTCGGGCGCCGCCTCGGGCTCAATCTTTACGGCATTTCGTTTCCGACCCACTTCCTGGTCAAGGCGGTCGATGAACGCGGCGAGCTGGTGATCGATCCATTCTTCGGCGGCGCAATCCTGACCCTCGAGGATATTCGCGCGCGCCTGGCGCAGATCTACGGCCAACCGGTCGAGCTGCATCCGACGATGCTGAAGCCGGTCGGCGCGCGGGCGATCCTGGCGCGGATTCTGCGCAATCTGAAAGGCATTTACCTGGGAACCTCGGATTGGAAACGCGCGCTTTCGGCGCTCGATCGGATTCTGCTGCTCGATCCGCGTTCGGTCGAAGAGCTCGCCGAGCGCGGCGGCCTGTTCGAACGGCTCGAATGCTTTCAGTCGGCGCTCGACGATTTTCAAAGCTTCCTGTCGATCGCCCCCGAACATCCGGGCGCCGACACCGCGCGCGAGTCGGTCCTGCGGCTCGTTCGCCGGGTCGCGCTAATCAATTAGGCCGCGCCCACACGCGCAATCGCCATCCGGATGACCACAGCTCCCAAACCACGCGACTTCTTCGAGGCAAGCGCGGCCGGCGCCGCCGACCACGAGCTGCACCGTAAACTCGAGAACGCCAGCGCGCGGCACCTGGACCATTTTGCGCAGGTGCGCGACGAATTCACGCCTTACGAAGACGAACGCAACACCGCTCGCGCGATCAAAGAGGACGCGATCGGCCGCCTCGATGAGTTGCTGATCGAGCTCACCAAAAAGCTCGAGGCGCACGGATGCAAGGTCTTCTTCGCCGCGAACGCCGGTGAGGCGCGCGACTATATCGTCAAACTCGCGCAAACCTCGGGCGCCAGACGCGTCGTCAAGGGCAAGTCGATGACGACCGAGGAGATCGCACTCAACCCCGCTCTGGAAGCCGCCGGGATGGAAGTGGTCGAAACCGACCTTGGCGAATATATCGTGCAGCTTCGCCACGAGCCGCCCTCGCACATCATCACGCCGGCAATTCATCTTTCCAAAGAAGACATCGGCAACCTGTTTCACGAAAAATTTGGAATTCCCTACACGCCCGAACCAGCCGAGCTGACCGCCGAGGCGCGCATCCGCCTGCGCGAAAGTTTTCTGCGCGCCGATTTCGGAATCACCGGCGTCAACTTCGCAATCGCCGAGACCGGCACCCTCATCGTCGTCGAAAACGAAGGCAACGGACGCATGTCCTCGACGCTGCCCGAAGTTTTCGTCGCCGTGATGGGAATCGAAAAGGTCATCGCGAAGCTCGCCGACCTGCCGCACTTTCTGGAAATCCTCGGACGCACGGCGACCGGACAGAAGCTGACAACCTATACCAATTTCATCCGCGGCCCGCGCGCGCCGGGCGAGCTTGACGGACCGCGTGAGATGCACGTGGTCATATTGGACAACGGGCGCAGCGCGATGCTCGCCGACCCGGTTCTGCGCGAGGCGCTGATGTGTATCCGGTGCGGCGCGTGCCTGAACGTATGCCCCGTCTATCGCCATATCGGCGGCCATGCGTATCGATCGCCGTATCCAGGTCCGATCGGATCGATCATCAGTCCGAACCTGGTCGGTTCGGCCGCGGCGCAGCTGCCGTTCGCCTCGACGTTGTGCGGCGCATGCAAGGACATCTGCCCCGTGAAGATCGATATCCCGCGCATCCTGCTCCATCTGCGCTGGAAGGAAACCTCCTCACCGGCTCCGCTGGAGTGGCCGGGCGCCGCGCGTCGCGCTCGCGCGGGTGCGCGGCGCTTCGCGCGGATGGCGCGGCATCCGCGAACGATGCGCATCCTCGGACGGATTGCGGCAACGATGCTGAAACCATTGGCGCGTGACGGATGGATCCGGCGGATGCCGCCGCCGTTTGGCAACTGGACGAAGATCCGCGACTTTCCGCGGCCGCGGCCGCGCCGCCGCCGCGCCGTCGAGAGTCAGGACGCGAAAGGCTGACGATGGCCGAGCTGCACAAACTCGTTGCGACGCTCAAAACCGCTCTGGAAGCGGGTGCGCCCAATCCGGCCGCGCACGATGCGGCGAAGCACGCTGCCGTGCCGCTCGCACCCGACGGGGATCGCGCGGAACTGGTCGCGCGCTTCGCGCGCGAACTCGAAGCGGTGGGCGGACGATTTCTCGGAACCTTCACCCCCGCCGAAGCGATCGATCGAATCGTCGCGCTCGCAAGGGAAACTAATCCGCGCCTGGTCGCGATCGGCGACGGCGTCGCGGCCGACGCCGGGGCGCTTGCGACCGCGCTTGACGCCGCCGGAATCGACGTGATGCGGACCGCGCCGACCACTGACTCCGACGCACGCGCCGCGATTCGCGATCGCTTCTCGCGCGCGGAGATCGGAATCGCGGAGGCCGACTACGCGATCGCCTCGACCGGCACGCTCGCGGTCCTGTCGATGCCGTCGCGGCCGAGTTCGCTTACGCTGCTCGCGCCCGCCAGCGTGATCTTCGTGCAGATCGATCGAATCGTCCCCGACCTTGCCGCCGCTCTCGAGGCGTTCGGCCCTGACACGCTCGCCGCGCATCGGATGACGCTGATCACCGGCCCAAGCCGCACCGCCGATATCGAAAAACGCATCGTGCTGGGAGTCCACGGCCCAAAGTCGCTCGACGTGCTCGTCGTCTGGCCTCACGATGACTGAAGTTCAGCTATTCTCGACTTGTCTTGCCGAGGAATTTTTTCCCGAGGTCGGCGACGCCGCGGCGACCGTGCTCGAACGGTTGCGCCTCAAGGTGCGTCCGCTCAAGGGCGCGTTCTGCTGCGGACAGGTCGTTTTCAATGAGGGATTTCGCGATGAAGCTGTCGATCTGGCGCGCCGCTTCCTTTCCGCGTGCAAAGCCGACACGCCGATAATCGTGCCGTCGGGTTCGTGCTCGAGCATGCTCAAGATTTTCTATTCCGATCTTCTGGCGCACGACGAAGCGCTCGCGCGCAAGGCCGCCGCGATCCGCCCGTGGGTTTACGAGTTCTCGCAGTTCATCGTCAGCGTGATGAAGGTCAAGTACGTCGGCGCGCGGTTCGAGCGCGCGGTCGCGTACCATCCGTCGTGCCATCTGATGCGCGAGCTGCGCGTGCGCGAAGAGCCGATGGCGCTGCTCAGCGCCGTCAACGGCATTCGTCTGGTCGAGGTGCGCAAGCGCGAGGAATGCTGCGGCTTTGGCGGATTGTTCTCGGTCAAGTTTCCGCAAATCTCCGGTGCGATGCTCGAGGACAAGCTTGCGCGAATCCGCGAAAGCGGCGCCGAGGTCGTGGTCTCGAACGACTGCGGATGTCTGATGCAGATCGGCGGCGGACTGCATCGCGCGGGCGCGGGAATCGAGGTGCGCCATCTGGCCGAGATTCTCGCCGCGCGCTGACGATCGATAAGCCGCGTGCTTTCAATCCGGGGCGCGCGCCGATCTGAGCACGCACAGAAACACGAGCATCAGCACCGTGATCCCGAGTGCGACCTGCATCGAGATGCGCGCGCCGCCGGCCGCGAGTGCATAGCCCATCATCCACGGAACTATGATCGCGCCGACCGCGCCGCCCGCCGCGACGACTGAGGTCATGCGTCCGACCTCGGCGGGAAAAGCCGCAGCGCCAATCGCGATCATGTTCGGAAACACCGGGCCGTAACCGGCGCCGATTAGAAAAATCATAACCGCGGCGAACGCCGGCCCGGCCGGTCCCGCGAGCATGCCAATTATCGCCACGGCGCTGAGCGCCGCCGCCGCGACCGACATGGTCTTCGGCGCGGATCGATTCGCCAGCACGCCGCCCGCCATCCTGCCGGCGACGAGCCCGAACCAATAGAGTGAAACCGCCCACGACGCGAGCGCGGGCGACACGGCGAGCGTGGCGCGCAGATACGAGAACAGCCACGCGCCAACTCCGGTCTCGGCGCCGACGTAGAGAAACAGGACGGCGGCGATTAGCCAGATCATCGGACGCGCCAGTATTGCGAGCGCCCCGCGAACCTCCTCCGCGGCGGCGCGAGTATCGATCGACGGCGCGCGCCACAGCATCAGCGCGAGCGCCGCGGTCGCGGCGGCGCCGCCCGCGAACGTAATCGGATATGGGATGCGATAGCGCAGCGCGAACCCGACAATCACCGGGCCCAAAAGCGCACCGATTCCGAACATCACATGCAGATAGTTGAGCGCCGCACCCAGCCGTTCGCGATTCAGATCCGCGACGATCGCGTTGCTCGCGATGTCGATCGCACCCTGCCCCAACCCAACCAGAGCCGCCGCGGCGAGCATCACGCCGAGCCGCGGCGCGAGCGCGACTCCAACGAGTCCGGCGCTCACCACGACCATCGCGCCGCGGAGCATCTGCTGCGCGCTCTTGCGATGCGCTATTTCGCCACCGGCAAGCAATGCCGCGAAGTAGCCAGCCGCAACCGCGCTCACGACCAACCCGGCCCGATCGATCGGCACGCGCATCGCGGCCGAGATATCGGCAAGAAACGGGCCGAGCCATCCGACGTTCACGCCCTGGACGAGCATGCACGCGTACGCAAGGCGCGTGAGCCGGCGTTCGGCAATCCGCGTCTGGTGCGCGGGAGCTATGACTAATCCGGTCTGGATTGGAGTTGCGGCTAGACCCGGCCGGCCTGTGTGGTAGCGATCAGGTTCGCGATTTTCTGGATTCGTTCGTCGAGCCGCGCCTCATGGTCGCGCACGCGCGCCTCGAGCGTACGCGCCTGCTCGGATAGGTCGGCGATCTTGCGCTCGAGTTCCGCGATTCGGCCTTCGAGCCGCGACTCGGGCGCGAACGGTTTCTTTGCTCCACCGTTAGCCATCGCGTGTGCTCCTGCAATCGGCTGGCGCGCTCAGTGCCTTTCGTGCACATAAAGCCCCGGCGCGGGATCGCCAGGCTGGTAGCGCTCGCTGCCAAGCCGCGCCGGCGCGGGTTTTTCCCATCCGGCGCGCGCGGTTAGCCATTTGATCCAATGGTCCCACCAGGTGCCCTTACTCTCGGCCGCACCCTTTAGCCACTGGTCCGGATCGTCGGGCAGACGCTGATTGATGTAATAGCGCGCCTTGAAGTTTCCCGGCGGATTCACCAGGCTCTGGATATGTCCGCTCGAGCCGAGCACGAACTCGACATTGCCGCCGAACATCCGCGTCGAGCGATAGCATGCGCGCCACGCACAGATGTGATCGGTCATTCCGGCAACCAGGTAAATATCGTTCTTCACCGCGCGCAGATCGATCGGCGTGCCGAGAATAGCCACTTCACCCGGGTTCACGAGTGGATTGCGCAGAAACAGATCGAGGAAGCCTTCGTGCAGTTTGGCCGGCAAACAGGTCGAGTCGCTATTCCAATATAGTATATCGAATGCGGCGGGCCGCTGCCCCATCAGGTAGTTATTCACCCAGTAATTCCAGACCAGATCGTTGGGGCGCAGCCACGCGAATACGCGCGCCATATCGGCGCCGTCGAGCACGCCTTTGCGTTTCGATCGCGCGATCGCCGACTTGATCGCGTCTTCGGTCGCGAACATCCCCGTCATCGACGGCATCGAGGTATCCAGCATCGTGACCAGCAGCGTCGCCGCGTGGACGCGGTTCTCTCCGGCGGCGGCCAGATGCCCGAGCAACAGCGAAGTGGTGATTCCGCCGGCGCAGACCGCGACCACGTTCGCGTCGGCGCTGCCGGTGATCTCGCAAGCGGCGTCGATCGCCTGTTTGCACGCGGTTACGTAGTCGTCGAGTCCCCAATCGCGATTCGCCGCCGTCGGATTACGCCAACTGATCGCGAACACCTGGATTCCGTGCTTGACTGCGTATTCGATATAGCTCCGCCCCGGCGCCAGGTCCATGATGTAGTATTTGTTGATCTGCGGGGGGATCAAGACCAGCGGACGCTCGAATACCTTTTCGGTCGCGGGTGAGTATTGGATTACCTCGCACAGCGGGGTGCGCAATATGACCGCGCCCGCCGACACCGCGAGGTTTCGTCCGACCTCGAACGGCCGCTGGTCCACCTGTTCGGGCATCGCGCCGTTGTAAATGACGTCGCTCAGGAATTGTTTGAGGCCGCTGGCAAGGCTCATGCCCGCCGTGTCGAACAGGCGCTTGAGCGCGGCCGGATTCCCGGCCAGAGTGTTGGTCGGCGCGAGCGCCTCGGTCATCAGGGTGACCGCGAAGCGCATCTGCTCGGCATCCTTCCAGTCGCCAAAATCGTCGTCACCGACCAGATCGTGCATCGCGGTGCGCCACGCCAGGTAAGACTGCATCACGCGGCGGTAGATCGGATGCTCGCGCCACGCGGGATCGGCAAAGCGCTTGTCGCCCGCTTCGGGTTCGATTTCCGACATTCCGGCCGCGACCTGCGCGATCTCCAGACCGAGTTGCGCGCCGCGCGCCGCGACCGCGCCCGGATGCGAGGCGAGATGGCCGAAGAACCGCGCGAGCGTGCCGACCACCTGCGCGGCGTCGAGTCCGACGAACGGATTGGCGCCGAGGATCGCGCCCAGCGCGGGATGATCTTCCTCCGCGATTTTGTGCTCCGCGGCGGTCGGTTCGCCCTTGGTCTTTGCGGCGCGGTCCATAGCCTCACCTCATCCGTGGCTCAGCCGAGCAGCTCGATTCCGTGCGAGAACATCGTCGGCGCCGACAGCGCGATATCTTCCCAATGCGGATCGTCGCGCTTGCCGCGCCGATGCAGCATCAGGTTGAAGCAGGTGATGACGCCAAAGCGATAGCCCGCGAACGCGCGGAACCATCGCACTTCATCCGCCGAGACCGGAACCCCCGCAACCTCCGCGTACGCCGCAACGATCTCATCGGCGCTGAGCGGCGAAGTTCGATTCTCCTCGTTCGAGCCGAGAAAACTGGCCGGATCGGCGAAGAAAGAGATCCATCCGACGTCGAGCAGGGTCGGCCCGCACAGCGCGATCTCCCAATCGATCAACGCGGCGACTTCACCGTTGTTGAACATGATATTCGACCACTGGAAATCGCCGTGAACGCATCCGACCCGCGGATTTTCGGGCAGCGAGGCGTAGAGTCTCGCGCGCAGCTCGGGCCCGCGCGCGACGACCGCCGGATCGAGCGTCGGGCGGTCAAGCAGATGATCGAGCCGCTTCAGCTCGTCGCTCAGCGGCGTGGGCTCGCCCCACGCGTCGCGGCGCGTGGTCCAATCGACGCGATGCAGCGCGCCAAGCTTCTCGATCGCCTTGCGCGCAAGCCGGCGCGCTTCCTCGCGCGAGATGGGCGGATTATCGGCGAGGCGGAACCCGTCGAGGAATCGATCGACAAAATACGGCCGGCCGAAAAACTCCGCTTCGTCGCCGTACCAGATTATCGGCGGCACCGGAACGTCGGTGTTCGCCAGCGACTGCATGATCTTCGCCTGCCGAATCACGTCGGCCGGGCCGGAGATTCGCACCCCTTCGGGCGCCACGCGCAGCACCAGCTTGCCGGCCGAGCCTCCGGGCGTGGTGCGATCGAGAATGAAGCTGTAGCCGAACCCGGCGTGACCGGGCAGCGGCGAGATCTCGCGCACCGACGCCTTCGCGTCGCCGGTCTTGGCGCACACCAGCCGCGTCAGTTGCGCGGATATCTCTTCGATAGTTGGCGGCATCGCTGGTTCCAATTCGCTCGCGCGGTTGTTAAATCGCGTTATCCCTTCATTCCCATACTCGCGGCGGCGGGATGCAGGCTCGCCTTCGTGCTCGGGCGCGCATCGACGCGCGCAAACCACGCGCTCAGATTCTTGAGCGATGGATCGACTTTCTGGCCGACGCTGGAACCGAAATCGAGCGCGCAGTACAGGATGATGTCGGCAATCGTGAAGCGCTTGCCGGCTATAAAGTCGCGCCCCGCAAGCTGCGCGTCGAGCCATTTAAGTCCGTCCTGCACCGTTTGCTTCAGGCCCGGCGCGGCCTCGGGCAGGATGCGCATGCGATCTTTGAACAATTCGGCGCCTTCGGAATAGCGAAATCCGTTGTAAAGATGCTCGGTGATTTTGAGCTCGACGCGCCGCTGCCACATCCGCGCCTCGGCGCGTTCCTCGGCGGTGGCGCCGATCAGCGCGGGCGTCGGATGCTTCTCTTCCAGGTATTCCCAAATCGCAACGGTTTCGCCGATACATGCGCCGTTGTCGAGTTCGAGGGCGGGCAACTGGCCGCCGGGATTGCGGTCGGTGTAGGGCGGACGGCGATTCTCCGCCTTCATCAGATCGACATTTCGGGTTTCAATCTTGATACCCTTTTCCGCCATATACATCCGCATCGCGCGCGGATTGGGACCGAATGAATCGTAGAGATACATGAGCATTTCTCCTTGAGTGGAATCCGGCCGAACTATACCTCATCGCGCCGCCGAGCATAAACTGCCCAGCGCGGCCGTATTGCGGAGACCTGATCGCGTCAGGTAGGAAGATGACGATGAGATTTTGTCCGCATTGCGGCGCCCCGTTGATGGCTGGTGCGAAATTCTGCGTCGAATGCGGCCGCCCGCTCGCCGCCGCCGCCTCGCCCGCCGGCGCGGAAGGGGCAGGAAAGGCCGCGGTCGTGGCAGACGCGAAAAAATCCGCGCCAATCACGACGGCGTTCGTGGTGGTCTTCGCCGCAATCACCGTGATCGGCCTTGGCGCGGCGGCGTGGATCATGCTGCGCACCCCCGCGGTCGTGCAGCAGCAGGTCGCGTCGGCGCCGCTGGCGGGAGCAGGCGGTAATCCGCTCCCGAACGGCAACGCGAGCAACTCGCTCGGCGGCACGGCCGGCAACAACGCTCCCAATCAGCTTCCCGCGGGACATCCCCGCGTCCAGCTTCCGACCGAGGCGCGCAGCTTTATCGACAAGATCGAAAAGGACGCCAAGGCGAAACCCAAGGACCCCGCCGCGTGGAACCAGCTCGGCAACGTCTCGATGCGGGCCGCGATGTTCGACGACACATACTACGCCAAGGCCGCCGAAGCGTACGGGCACGTGCTGAAGCTCGACGCGGACAATCTGCAGGCGCTGCGCGGAATTGGCGATATCGATTACGACACCAACAAGTACGATGAGGCGATCGCTGCCTACGAGCACTATCTCAATAAGAAGCCCGACGATCCCGAGGTGCGCACCGACCTCGGCACGATGTACCTCTACACCGGAAATCCCGATCAGGCGCTGGTGCAATATCAGCGCGCGCTCAAGATCAAGCCGGATATGTTTCAGGCCTACTACAATATGGGCGTCGCGTTTGCGCAGCAGAATAAGCCGGCCGACGCGCAAGTGGCGCTCCAGAAGGCGTACGATCTGGCGCCCGACGACAACGCGAAAAGCCAGGTGAAAGATCTAATCGCGAAGCTCGCGGGCGGCGCTGCCGGGCCGATGGCCTCCGCCGGGCCGAGTTCGAGCGCTGCCGTATCGCAAGCATCCGCGCCCGCCGTGGCGCAACCCGCCACGACTTTTCAGGGCGACCTCGAGCAGATAGTTCGCGGACTTCCGATCGCGGGTCCGAAGGTCGGCTCCTTACAGTGGTCGTCGAAAACCCGCACCAAGCTGCTGATGGATAATTTTCCGATGGACCAGATGCCGCCGTTCGCCAAGCAGAAGTTTCTCACCGATCTAAAGTCCGCTATCGACACGGCGAAAAAAGATTACAAAGTCGCCGGCCCGATCGAGGTCCAGATCATCGACACGCAGAGCGGCCGCGTGATGGAAACCGTCACCGAGTAACCGCCGCGACCGTTTCGCGGTCCGGCCGATGAGGAGACGCCGCGATGGAAACGAATCAGGCCCAGCGACTCAGCGGTGTCGAAAGCCGGCAAACCCTGCTGCTCACGCACATTGGCCGCAAATCGGGCAAGACTTTCCGAGTGACGATCTGGTTTATCGCGGCTGGCGACAGGATTTTCCTGCCCACCGCCAATGTGAATCGCCAATGGGTCCGCAACCTCAGGCAAACGCCGCTGGCCCGGCTGGAAATCGGCGGCGAAAAATTCTCGGGCACCGCGCGCTTCATCGCCGATCCCGATGAACGCGCACGCGTGCTCGCGATGGTGCGCGGGAAGTACTGGATGTATCTTCCGGTGATCGCGCTCGGGCAGATGCTGGCCGCGATCGGCCTCGTAAAGGACAATTCTGGCGCCTTCGAGGTGACGCTCGGCGAGGCCTCCTGACTACGACGGCTCACCCTCTTCGGCCACGCGCTTAAGGCTCTCGACCCAGTTCTGATGCCCCCGCTCGAGCATCGGGCGCAGGTACCACGACGCGAGTTTCGGCAAGATTCCGTTCTGCGTCTCTTCGGTGACGACGCGGCACACGGCGCCGGCGGGCTCGATCGTCCATCCGTGCACCGCGGTCAGAATTCCGTGCGCGTCCCACGCGATTTCGCGCGGCGGATCGAAAACGATCACGCGGCTGGTGATGGTCGCGCCAAAGGTTTTCCATTTGAATTCGCTCCCGGCAGCGAGGTCTGGCGGGTTTCCGCTCAGGAACTCGATGTTCGAGCTATTGCTGTACCAATCGGGCCATCTGGCCGCGCGAATCATCCATCGCCAGATCCGTTCGGGTGGCGCGGCAATCACTATTTCGTTGCGCGCATAGACGGACGACTTGTCAGGCTCGAATCCGGGCGGCCACTTCATCGCGAGATCCTTTTCGCACGCAGTTTCTGCTTCGAGCGACAATACTCGTCCCACCCCGTGGTATGCCATCGCCCGCGCCCGCGGTGATGCTATAACGATCGCCTGATGATGCTTCGCGAGCGCACTGCTTTCGTCCTGTTCAAGCCGCGGCAGGCGGGCAATATCGGCTCGGTTGCGCGCGCGCTCAAAAACATGGGCCTCAGCGATCTGCGAATCGTAGCTCCGCAGGCGTCGCTGCGCAGCCGCGCCGCGAGCGCGATGGCGGTGCATGCGCGCGATCTGCTGGCGCGCGCCGCGATTCATCCCGATCTCGGCTCGGCAATCGCCGACCGCACGATCACCGTCGGCACCACCTGCCGCGCCGGACTCTATCGCGCCGGCGCCGAGCCGCTGCGCGCCGTTGTTCGCAATCTAGCCGCGCTCGGGCAGGCCAACCGGATCGCATTCGTCTTCGGCCCCGAGGATCGCGGACTTACGAATCGCGAGCTCCAGCTCTGCAACCGGCTCATAACGATTCCCACCGCGCCGGAATATCCGTCGCTCAACCTCGCGCAGGCGGTGATGGTCGTCGCATACGAATTGATGCTCGCATGCGCGGAAAATCCAGGGCAGAGCATCGTGAGCGATCGCGCCGCGCCAGAGTTTGCGCAGGCCGCCGCCGTCGATGCGGCCCTCGAGCGGCTGACCGAGGCGCTGGTCGCGATCGGATTTCTGCCCGCGCACAACCCGCAGCACATCATGCTCGCGATTCGCGGTATCTTCGGCCGCAGCGGACTTACCCCGCGCGAAGTCGAAATCATCAACGGACTCGCGCGGCAGACACGATGGGTCGCCGAGGGGGGCGCCGCCACGATCGCGCAAAAGCGCGCGACGGGCCGCAAGCTCAAATAAACCGTGGAATTCACGTCCGCGCTGAATCCATCGCGCGGCGGCGGCGTATATCCTTATTGAAGAGGACCCCGTGAACGACACCGGCGCCATATCCGAGCAGGAGCGTCCGCTGCACGTCCTGAACCGGCTCGCCTTCGGGCCGCGCCCCGGCGACGTCGAGCGCGTCCGCCAGATCGGCCCGAATCGGTACATCCACGAGCAGCTCTATCCCGAGTCCGAAGTTCCGATTCCCGACAGCCTGCGGCGCCAGGTCGAAGGCTATCGAACGCTGCACCTGTCGCCGCTCGAATTGTTTCGCCAGTTCCAGGCGCCGGTGATGGAGGTGCGGCGTCAGGACAAGGGCACCACCAATGAGGTTCTGAAGAACGACCTCAAGGACGCGCGCGTTCGCCAGCAAATCGTGATGCGAGAGGCGATCGAGGCGCGCGTCGCCCGCGCGATCGAAGGCCCGCGCCAGCTCCAGGAAGTGTTGACCGCGTTCTGGTTCAACCACTTCAACGTCTTTCGCGGCAAAGGACTCGACAATATCTGGACCGGATCATTCGAGGAAACCGCGATCCGGCCGCATACGATGGGCAAGTTTCGCGCGCTGCTCGACGCCACGGCGAAGCATCCCGCGATGCTGTTCTATCTGGATAACTGGCAGAACACCGATCCCGGCAGCCCCGGAGCCAAGGGCAGGTTCGAAGGGATCAACGAGAACTACGCGCGCGAGGTGATGGAGCTGCACACGCTGGGCGTCAATGGCGGATACTCGCAGGCCGACGTAATTGCGCTCGCGCATATTCTGACCGGATGGGGCATCGCGCGCGAAAATCCCAACCAGATGATGCGCGAGAGGATGGCCGAGGGTTTTCGCGGTCCGATGGCGCGTTTCAACCGCCCCTTTGGCCGCCGCAACCCGAACCAGGTACCGCCGCCCTCTCCAAACCTTTTTTACTTCGATCCGAAGCGGCATGATTTCTCGACCAAAGTTTTTCTCGGTCACACGATTCCAGGCGCTGGAATCTCCGAGGGCGAGCACGCGCTCGATATGCTGGCGCGCCATCCTTCGACCGCCCGCCATCTGTCCTTCGAGCTCGCGCGATACTTCGTAACCGATAATCCGCCCGAGTCGCTAACCGGTACGATGGCGGCGCGCTACCTCGCCACCGACGGCGATATCCGCCAAGTGCTGGCGCTGATGTTCGCGTCGCCGGAATTCTGGGACCGCCGCTACTATCGCGCGAAATTCAAATCGCCCTACGAATACGTGATATCGTGCGCCCGCGCGACCGCCGCCCCGGTGCGCAACTACCGCCCGCTGTACGGAACTATGCAGCTTCTCGGGCAACCGCTCTATGGATGCCTGACCCCCAACGGCTACTCGAACACGCAGGAGGCGTGGCTCAATCCAGACGGAATGATGATGCGGCTCGGCTTCGCCACCGCGCTCGGCAACGGAAATCTGCCGCTCGAGCGTCCGCCATTCGAAGAAGCGGCCGGCGAGGAACCCGGCAACGGCCGCGCAATGAAGGCGAAGTTCGCGCCTTCCACGCGCGCGCATCCTGGCCCGCACATGACGCCGCCCGACCCGATTGCGCTCACCCAGACGCTCGGCGCGGGCGCTCTGGGAGCCAACACCGCGCAAGCGGTCGAATCGGCGCCACCGCAGTTGCGCACCGCGCTTATACTGGGCAGCCCCGAATTCATGACCCGTTAGGAACAAGACGATGGAACCAATCGACGAAAAGATTCTCGGCGGCGAGTCGCGGTGCGAGTTGTGCGCAAAGCGCGCGCCCGACACGATGTCGCGGCGCGCATTCCTGCGCCGCGCCTCAATCCTGTCGGCCGCGGGTATCGTGCTGATCAGCCCGCACTCGTGGGCCGGTCGCGCGTTCGCTTCGACCGGCAACCACAATCGCCTCGTGGTCGTGTTCCTGCGCGGCGCGGTTGACGGCATGAATGTCATCGTCCCCCATGGCGATCCGATCTATTACGAATCGCGCCCAACGATCGCGGTCGGCCGCACTGGCACCCCGGGCGGGGTCCTCGACCTCGACGGTTACTTCGGGATGCATCCCGCGCTCGTATCGGTGATGCCGCTATGGAAAGAGCGCACGCTAGCGTTCGTGCACGCCTGCGGCTCGCCCGACCCTACCCGCTCGCACTTCGACGCGCAGGACTTCATGGAAAGCGGCACGCCCGGCGTCAAGAGCACGCAAGACGGATGGCTCAATCGCACGCTCGCGCAGCTTCCGGGAGCGCACGGGCCAACCGAGGCGCTCAGCATGGGCGCCACGATGCCGCGCATCTTGAGCGGCAAAATGCCCGCCGCGAATATGCCGCTCGGCCGCGGCGCCGCGCGCCCGATGCCGCTGGATCGCCCATTTATCGAGGCGGCATTCGACCGCCTCTACACCGGCAAAGATCCACTCAGCGTTGCCTATCGCGACGGAAGGGTGGCGCGCCAAAAGCTCCTGGCCGAACTTCAGCAGGACACGACCGTCGCCGACGCCGGCGCACCTTCGCCGCAAGGCTTCGCGCAGGATACCGACCGCCTTGCGCATTTGATGCGGCGCGATTCGACGATTCGCGTCGCGTTCCTTGCACTCGGCGGATGGGACACGCACGTCAGCCAGGGCGCCGCCGAGGGACAGCTCGCCGGCCATCTCCGCCCGCTGGCCGAAGGACTCGCCAGCTTCAAAGACTCGCTCGGCCCCACCTATCAGGACACCACCATCCTGGTGATCTCCGAGTTCGGCCGCACGATGCATGAAAACGGCAACGCCGGCACCGATCACGGACACGGCAACGTGATGTGGGTGATGGGCGGTCAGGTGCGCGGCGGCAAAGTATATGGCCGATGGCCGGGCTTGCAGCCGGGCGAGCTTTACCAGGAACGCGATCTCGCGATCACGACCGACTTCCGCGATCCGATTGCAGTCGTGCTCACCCAGCACATGGGACTTGCCGAGGCGCAGATCGATCGCGTGTTTCCCGCGCGGCCGCACCCCAGCGGCAACGCCGACGGGATCGTCAAGGCGTAAGTTCCCGGATCCGCACGCTGGCGGGAAGCTGCGCCGTCAGGTCAGGCAGATCGAAAAACTTTTCCGCGCTGTGTACGCCGAACGGCTTGCGCGTCTTCAGCCGCTCGATGAGCGCATCAAGGAACGCGCGCGTTACGATCGCCGTGCAGCGGTAATCGCCCTCGCCTTCCGTGACCGTCGCGGCGAGCCGTCTGCCGCTCGCGTCATACGCCGCCACCCACTGGCGCATCGGCTCGGTCGTCGCCACCGCGGGAGCTGACGATTGCGCGCGCCCGACAAACATCGCACGCGGGATTAATCGGATAATCCGGGTCGCGCGCAGCGCGCCGAGCGCGCGATGGATCATCGGCTCGGCGAATCCGACGAAGACTCCGGCCTCGCCCTCGGGTATCAGCGCGTGCAGAATGTCGCGCTCGAGTATCGCCGCACAGAAGCATCGCCGCCGTCCGATCGGCGCGCTGAATTCGATTTCGCGCGACGCCTCGAACGGCAGCCGCACGAGCGCCGAGTGCGCGAACTCGCGGCCCTGCGGACCGCTCGCGCCGCGCGCGGAAAAACACATCGCGACTTCCAGCCGCGCCGCCTCGGGATACCGCGCGATCATCGCCTTGGCGATAAGCGCTTGCAGCCCGAGCGGCGCAAGCCCCGCGTGCACCAGCGCAAGTCCGCGCCCGCGCAGCGACACGTGCCCGCCGACCGGCAAAACCGCACTTGAGATGTTTATCGAGCGCGCGCCGGTTTCGACCGCGACCCGTTCGAGCTCGAACTGCGGATCGGCGACCGTGCTGATCGCGAAATCGACGCCCGAAAGCGCCGGCGCGATCGTTTCAGGCTTCGCCAGATCGACGTAGCGGAAATCCTCGCGCCGCTCGGCGCGCCGCCCGCCAATCAGCACCGCCAAATCGCCCCGCTCGCGCATCGCGTCCGCGACGATCGAACCCAGCGCGCCCTGTCCGCCAATGATCAATACGCTTGTCATCGAAGGATGGAATTTCATACGCCCGCGCCGCCGCGCGCAAGTGGGCGCGGGCTGGCGTCGGCGCCATCGGCAGAAAAATCTCGCGATTGGTCCCCAGCGGCCGCGATCGCAGCCGATTTGCGCGGACCGCGACGATGCGCCTAGATTCCGGCCTATGGAATACGATCTCCTGATTCGTAGCGGCACGATTATCGATGGCTCTGGGGCTCCGCGCCGGCGCGCTGATGTTGCAGTAAAGGACCGCCGGATCGCCGCGCTCCTTGAACCCGCCGAAAGCGCGCAAGCCTCTGCCGCGCGCGTGATCGATGCGAGCGGCATGATCGTCGCGCCGGGATTTATCGATCTTCATTCTCATTCCGACTGGATCGCACCAATCCCCGAGCACGGCTCGATTCTCAAACCGTTCCTGAGGCAAGGCGTCACCACGTTTGTCGGCGGAAACTGCGGATTCTCGGTCGCTCCCGTTCATCTGGGGAAGACGCGGATGCTCGACGCGTCGGGGCAGATGCTCTCGGAGCGCAAGCTCGATTGGAAATGGAACAGCGTCGGCGAGTACGGAGCGCATCTCAAGCGCCAGGGCCTCGCGCTCAACGTCGCGCATCTCGCCGGTCACGGCAGTATTCGGCTGAGCGTGATGGGCGCGAGTGCGGCCGAGCCGTCGCCGGAAGAACTGCGCGAGATGCAAGCGATGCTCGAGAGCGCGATGGCCGACGGCGCGGTCGGCTTATCGACCGGGCTCGGTTATTTTCCCGGAATGATCGCCAAGCCTGCCGAGCTTGCGGCGCTGGCTCGCGTCTGTGCGGCGGCGGGCGGAATCCTGACGTCGCATTTGCGCGCCTACTCGACGCGGTCGCTGTTCTTTGACAGCAACGTCGCGCACAACCTGCTCGCGGTGCGTGAGATGGTTTCCGTCGCGCGCGAAGCTCGCGTGCCGCTTCAGATCTCGCATCTGATTTTCGTCGGACGCCGCACCTGGCCCACCGTGGGTGAAATTCTGGCCGATATCGAGCAGGCGAAAAATGACGGCGTCGATGTCGCCTTCGACACTTTCCCGTACACCTGCGGCAACACCACGATTCGAATCATCTTTCCCGCGTGGTCGCAGAATGGGCTCGAAGAACTGCTCGACAGCACCGACGGATGGGCTCGGCTCGCGGCCGGCTTCCAGCCGCTGAAACCGTTCATCCACGATACCGTGCAGTTGATGTGGGCGGTGAAGCCCGAGCTCAGGCATTTCGAGGGAATGTTTTTCGGCGAAATCGCCGAGGCGATGAAGCTCGACCCGGTCGAGGCTTACCTGACGATCGCGCGCGAGAGCGGCACCCGCGCCCGCGTGCTGATTCATCTATACAGCGGCGACGATAGCAACGAGCAGGCGCTGCGCAGCGCGATGAGCCACCCTCTGAACGCATTCGAGATGGACACGATCCTGACCTCGAGCGGGCACAACAACCCCGCGAGCTTCGGCACCTACCCGCGCATCCTGGGCTACTACGTGCGCGAGCTCGGGATGCTCTCGCTCGAAGACGCGGTCCACAAGATGACCGGGATGGCGGCCGGGCGGATGCATCTGGGCGGACGCGGCTTTGTGCGCGCGGGAGCGGCGGCGGATTTCTGCATCTTCGATCCGGCAACCGTCGGATGCGACGCCGACGCGCGCACACCCGACCGCGAGCCGACCGGAATCGAGCACGTGATCGTCAACGGCCGCTCGGTCGTCGAGGACGGCAAATGGTGCGGCGACGGCGTGATGGCCGGCGACTGGCTGACGCGCGGATAGTTGCGCGCGGGCGGTCACTCGCCCCAACGGCTACAGGCCGCAGCCGACCGGACTATAGGTGGTGACTTCAGTTCGGTAGCCGCCGATTTTCGGAGCAACGACACGGCGAACCTGCTCGATCTTGTCGTCTTCAGTGACTTCGACATTAATTGCGATGTCGTGATTCTCCGTGTCGAGCTCGACTTTGGCGACGTAAGGGATTTTCATTAGCCTTTCGAGCTGGCCGCGTCTTGCTTCGTCAGCGGCTGCCAGCTCGGGCGGATAATCTCCGGAACCGGAGAAATAAAAAACCGTGAGTTTCGGCGGGGCGGAACGAGCGGTGACGGACACCCGCACCTCGCCCTGACTTTCGCCGGCCTTATCGGGACAGAACTCGATTGATTGAGTGCAGCTCTTTCCGGGGTCGAGCGAATCCCCGCAATCATCGCCAGATCCAATCGTCACGCTCTTGCCGGAGGCACATTTCATAAAGCCGCCGAACGCGCCCCCGCGACACGGCTGCGCGAAGCCGGCTCCGATTATCTTGATATGCAATTTAACGGGAGATTTGGATTGATTCCGAACCGCCACGTCCTGGCAGTCTGAGCAATTTGCAAATTTCGCGCTCCCGCATGAAGTCGGGCCATTCGGCGCTGACAGCGGGACGTCAACTCCGCATATCAAGTCGTCATAGCTCGATGAACCGAGCAATCCGACCTGGACCGAACCGGCGACGGCGACACCTGACAAGATTGCGAGCAGCGTGGCCAGCGCAAGCGTTTGAGCCAGCTTCAGACGCATCCAACTTCCCCCCTTTACGAGACGCGCTACTCGTCGCGATGAGCGGCAGACAGGCGTTCGGCCCATTCGGTGCGGCCGGTCTCGCGCAGCCGCTCTAGGTATTCGCGCAGATGCCCCCGTGTGTGCCACGGACCGCCTTCGCGCAACACCGTCCATATCGGATAGATGCCATTAACCGTAGCATCCGAGATGATCGGCGCGCAGCGTGTCGATATCAATGTAGAGCAGCCGCATAATTCACGCTTCCGCGGACTCCCGGCAAACTCCGCGCGCGCTCCGCTACTCGGCTTCGAGCGGAAGGCTTTTCCCGTCGATATGGTCGAGCTTGACCGCCGCGAGATCGATCCCGTCGATACATCGCGCGTTGACCGAAAACTTGTCGGGCGCGCCGCGCGGATGACGCAGCACCGCGACTCCGCAGTGCTTGCAGAAGTAATGACTGGCGCGGCCGGTGCCCCATTTGTAATTGGTCAGATTTTCCCACGGCGTCAGGAGCCGGAGCTGCTCGGGCTCGATCCGCCAATGCAGGAACGCCGTCTTCGAGCAGATCGAGCAATTGCAATCATAGATTTTTTCGAGCGCGCCTTCGACCTCGAACCTGGCGCGCCCGCAGTGGCATCCGCCGGTGTATAGCTTCATCGCCGTGTTCCCTCCGAGTCGCTTCCGGTCGCCGAAAAATCAACGGGCCGCCGGAGTGATCCGCGCGGCCCGTCGTGTCATTAGCTATCGTCCCCTATTTTTCCGCACTCAGCGTTCCTGCTCCTGGAGTTTCGCGTCATACTCGCGCAGCTTGGCGAGCTTCTGATCGGTCGGAGTCGATTCGAGATCGGTCTTGCCCGCCGCAACCTGCGTGCTGTGCTGAGTCGGCAGTTCGCCGTCGATCTTCTCGAGCGCTTCCTTCGACAGCCGCCGCACCATCGGACTCTTGTCTTCGCTCGCCGCCTTGATCAGCACTGGCGTGGCTTTGTCGTTGCCGATTTCGCCGAGCGCAAACACCGCAGTGCCGCGCGCGCGATCGTCGGTCTCTTCCTGCATATACTGCATCACCGGCAGAGCGCCCTTCGCGTCGCCGATTCTGCCCAACGCCGCAACGGCGTGGAGCTTCACCGCGGGTTCGGTCTGCCGCAGGAACAGAAGCTGCGCCATCGGCTCGACCGCTTCGTTGGCTTCGCGCGCGCCAAGCAGGTCGATCGCTTTCATCTTCACCCGGATATCCGGATCGCTCATGCTCTGAATCAGGATCCGGTTGACATCGGGATCGTCGAGGTCGCGCAGCTTGTTGAGCTCGCTGACGCGGACGTTGGGATCGGCATCCTTGAGGCCGAGCTTGACGTCCTTGATAATCTTGAACGCCGATTCCTTCATCGCGCGCGACGCAACGTCATCGACGCCCGCCTTGGTGACGCCCTGATGCATCATCGGATTGCTGCTGATCGCGCTGCCCAGTCCCTCACCGCCATACTCGGCCTGAGCATGGGCGGCATAAGGAAGCGCGAGCGCGGAGCAGAGGATGGCCGCTCCGACAACAAATCGGCACTTCGTCATTTCACGATCCTCCCCGATAGGTCAAAATTATCAGGTATCATGTTTCAGAATGCAAGTAAGCGACGCGCCGGGGCCGGGAGGCGAATTTCAGCGCGAACGCGCGGATTGTGCAGGCGGGGCGCGGCTTTTCTCGCGATCGCCGCCTGTGCAATTTTTCTTGCGCGCGCGGGTACTGCCGCCTCGTCCGACCCTGCTCATCCCCGCCGCCATCCGCGGCCGTCGGTCTCGCCGACTCCGCAGGCTCTCCCCGCCGATATCAAGGTGCCCTCGTACAGCGCCGGGCCGATGCCGTTTCACGACGGCGAGAAGCTGGTTTACGAGGCTTCGTGGCTCGGAATTCCAGCCGCGCGCGCTCGCTTCGAGCTGCATCGCAACAGGAAGGATCCGTCGCAGTGGAAGGCGCAAGCATGGATCGAGACTACCCCGGTGGTCGATGTCCTGTTCAAGATGCGCGATTACATGGCCGAAAATTTTACCATCGGATCCCTGGCCACCACCGGCGTGTATCAGCGTCAATCGGAGAATAAGCGGTTCGACGAGTACACGATTGAGTTCGACCGTCAAAGGAACCTCATCACCGCGCAGAAAAAAAATCCGCGCGCGGTCGTGACCCGGCAATTCATCTCGACCGACCCGTGGGGACCCATCTCCGGCGCGATGATGGCGCTGACGCAGAGCCTCACCCCCGGAGCCAACTACGAGTACGACGTCTTCAGCGGCACGACCCGCTATGTGTTCAGCTTTCATGTCGATAATCGCGAGCGGATCCGCACCCCGCTCGGCGTGTTCGACACGCTTAAGATCACACCGGGCGTGGTCTATCTGAGCAACGGCAATTACGAGCATCAGGCGACCACGACCACTATCTGGGTCAGCGCCGACCAGCGCCGGCTACCGCTCAGGATGCAGGCGGCGGCATTCGTCGGACAAATTACCGCCGATCTGGTCGAGGTGGACGGCTCCGCCGCCGTCGCGGCGGATTAGCCGCACGCGGCGCGCTGGAACTTCCGCTTCGATTTACTCTATTGTCGCGGCAGCGCAGCGCGCATGCGGGAGATTCGGCGATGCCCAAGAAGCTCGAATTCTTTTACGATTGCTCCAGCCCGTGGACCTATCTCGCCTTCACCAGGATCGAAGCGGTCGCCGCTCGCGCCGATCTCGTATGGCGCCCGTTTCTGGTCGGTGGTGTCTTCAACACGGTAAATCCGTCGGTGTACGAGACGCGAACCAATCCGGTTAAAGCCAAGGCCCGCTACTACGTCAAGGACTTGCAGGACTGGGCGCGCTTCTATGGGCTCAAGATCGGCAATCCCACGGTATTTCCGGTGAACTCGGTCAAGGCGATGCGCGGCGCGTTTGTCGCGCTCGAGCATGGAAAAATCTCGGATTATTCGCGCCGCGTGTTCGAGAGCTACTGGGGCAACGACCGCGATATCAGCCAGGACGAGGTCCTGCGCTCGATCGTGCGCGAGACTGGACTTGATGAAAAAGAGTTCTTCGAGAAAATCACCGCACCCGCATACAAAGAGAAGCTGCGCGCCAACACCGACGAGCTGATCGCCCGCGGCGGCTTCGGCTCGCCGACGATGTTCGTTGACGGCGTCATGTTCTTCGGCAACGATCGCCTGCAACTGGTCCAGTGGGAGCTCGACAAGTAGCTGTACGAATAATTCCCGATGGGCGATAATCGCAAGGCGGGAAAGGCGAACACGGCCATGGCGGAAATTATCGATCTGGCGGAAATTGCCGCCGAGCGCAGAAAGCATCGCTCCGCCCGCGCTCCCCAGCGCCAAAGCCTGGAGCGCGCCGTCGCGGTCCTCGAGCAGAGCCTCGCCGACACCGCCCGGATGCTGCCCGAGACGCCGCGCTCGCTGCATCGCGGAATCCTGGACCGGGTCGAGCGGCTCACAATGATGATCCGCTACGCGATGCGGATGCTCGGCGAGGGCGGCGACCCGGGCCTCGATACCACGCCCGATCGCGCGGGACGCTGACACGCGTGAGCGACGATATAAATCTGCGCATCACCGGCGTCGAGCCGGGCGACGAAATTGCCGGTGCGCGCAGGCTTGTCATCCGCACCACTCGCGGAGACATCCCGATGCTTCTGCACGCGGCGGCTGAGCCGCGGCGCGCTGTTCTATGCGTAAGCGGCGCGATGGGCGGGCTCGACGGTCCGGCGCATCTTTATGCGCGGCTTGGCCTTGCGCTGCCCAGGCGCGGCATCGCGGTCGCGCGGCTCGATTACCGTGCGCCGGGAGAGTTCGCCGAATGCCTGGTGGACGCGATGGCGGCGCTGACGTTTCTGCGCGGCGTCGAGTATCAGCACGCCGCCGCGGTCGGGCACTCCTTCGGCGGCGCGGTCGCGATCAACGCGGGCACGCTTTCACCTGCTGTTACCACCGTCGCCGCTATTTCGAGCCAGCTCGGCGGCGCGCACATGGTCGGCGAGCTCGCGCCGCGCCCGCTCCTGCTCGTCCACGGCACCGCCGACGCGATCCTGTCGCATGAATCGTCCCAGGCGCTGTTCGAGCGCGCCCGGGAGCCCAAGCGCCTCGAGATGATCCCGGGCGCCGACCACGGCTTCAGCAAGCACGGCGATGAAGTTTTCGAGATCCTCGAGTCCTGGCTGCTCGAGCATATCTGACACTGGTCCGCGCACGCGCTATAACTGGCCGCAACTGCGCTCAAACCCCGACGCACGGACGGAAGGATTTTAAGCGATGGCTGACGAATACGGCACTCCCGGTTCACCACAAAATCTGATTGCGATGATGCAGGGCGCGGCGAGCACGGCCGCGCTCAAGGCGGCGATCGACCTCGAGGTTTTCACCCATATCGCGCACGGCGACGACACCGCCGAAAAGATCGCCGCCGCCAAGAAGCTGCCGCTGCGCTCGACGCGAATCCTGTGCGATGCGCTGGTCGCATTCGGCGCGCTCAAAAAGTCCGGCGGGCGCTACGCGAATTCCACGGGCGCGCAGGCGCTGTTCGTCAAAGGCTCCCCCGCTTACGCGGGCGGGATGTCGGCAATTACGGCCAATCCGCTCATCTGGAACGAACTCGCGCGCCTGACGGAAATCGTCAAGGCGGGTCACACGCTGCTCGAAAATCGGTCGGCCGAGGCTGCGGACAATCCCTTCTGGCAAGACTTCGCGCGCGGCTCGCGGATGATGGCGCAGCTTGCGGGTCCGGCGGTTGCCGAGAGCGCGGCACAGATGTTCCCCGGCGGCGGGCCGAAGAAGATTCTCGATATCGCGTGCGGCTCGGGCTTTTACGGTTTCAGCGCGCTTAAGCGCTTTCCCGGCGCGCGCCTGGTCAGCGTCGATTGGCCGGGCGTGCTGAAATTTGCGCAGGCCAACGCGCAGCAGGCGCAAGTCGCCGATCGGGTCGAGTTCCGCCCCGGCGATATTTTTGCCGACGATTTGGGCTCGGGCTACGATTTGATCCTGGCGCCGAATATCTATCATCACTTTTCGATCGAAAAAAATCTCGAACTCTCGCGCCGGCTCTACGCGGCGGCGGCGCCCGGCGGCGCACTCGCCATTGCCGATATGGTTCCCGATGAGGCGCGCGAGACCGAGCGTTTCGCGCTCGCGTTCGCGCTCACGATGCTTATCTGGACCCGTGACGGCGACACCTATACGCTTTCCGAATACCGGAAGATGCTCGAGCCCGCCGGCTTCCGCGAGGTCAAACTCGCTAAAGTTTCCGGACCGGCGCAGTATCAGTTGGTGCTCGCGCGAAAGTAGGCGGAGCACATCGCACCGCGCTTCCGGCAGAGTGGATCGCATGGCGAGCGGACAAAGAATCGCGATAGTCGGCGCGACCGGCGCGGTCGGCCAGACGACGCTAAAGCTCCTCAAGGAGCGCAACTTTCCGGTGCGCGATCTGCGCGCCTTCGCCTCGGCGCGCTCGGCGGGCAAAACCGTCAAATTCGGCGACGACGACATTACCGTCGAGCTGCTCGGCGCCGAATCGTTCAAAGATATCGATATCGCCCTGTTCTCGGCCGGCTCCGAGCAGTCGCGCCAGTTCGCGCCGCTTGCGGTCAAGGCCGGCGCGGTCGTGGTCGATAAGTCGAGCGCGTTCCGGATGAACCCCGAAGTGCCGCTGATCGTGCCCGAGATCAACCCGGCCGCCGCGAAGTCGCATCGCGGAATTCTCGCCTGCCCGAACTGCACGACGATCGTCACCGTGATGCCGCTGAAGCCGCTGCACGACGCGGGCCGCCTGCGCCGCGTCATCGCGACCAGCTTCCAGGCGGTCTCCGGCGCGGGCGTTGCCGGGGTCGCCGCGCTGCGCGAAGAGACTCTGGCATGGGCGCGCGGCGAGAAAATCGAGCCGCGGCATTTCCAGCATCAGATCGCCTTCAACGTGATTCCGCATATCGACAAATTCGGCGAGGGCGGTTACACCGGCGAAGAGATGAAGCTGGTCGGCGAGATGCGCAAGATCCTCGAGCTGCCCGACCTCGCCGTCTCGCCGACAACCGTGCGCGTGCCGGTCTTCACCGCGCACTCGATCGCGGTCAACGCCGAGACCGAGCGCAAAGTCACCGCCGCGCAGGCGCGCGCCGCCTTCGCGCACTTTCCAGGACTGCGCGTGGTCGATGACCCGGCGCACAATCAGTACCCGATGCCGATTATCGCCGAGGGTCAGGACGACTGCATGGTCGGCCGGATTCGCGAGGATCTGGGCGTCGCCAACGCGCTCAACTTCTGGGTCTCCGGCGATCAACTGCGCAAGGGCGCCGCGCTCAACGGAATCCAGATCGCCGAACTGCTGATCGCATAGCAACCTGTTCGGGAAAGGCCGCATCGCAAAAGATGAAAGCGCCGGCCCTCAGAGGAGGGCCGGCGCTTTTTTTCCACGCATCGGCTAAGGGAAAGTTACTGCGCTATGTACGTCACCAGCCCGGTCGGGAGCGGGCTGTTCACCGTATGGCCTGTTCGCGGCGCGCTCAGCAATCCCTGGAGATCGACGATGCCAAGGTAGGCGTTGCTGCTGTCGCCCAGCACGGCGTACGCCTTGTGATCGTTGGGACTGACGTAAGCGGTGACTGTGTGTGGATCGAAGCCCAAGTCGAATGTGGCTGAGTTCGGTTCGGCCGGCATTGTAAACGCCACATAATCGACAACCGCGGGGATCCCGCTTCCCGAAGTGGATGGTAGTTGAATGACACCTTCCAGATCGCCGCCGAATTCGCCCGTCACGATGCCAAGATGCGTTCCGGGAGCGACGGCGATGCCATTGGTGCCGGCCGAGAACGAATCGAATTCGGGGAAGTTCTCAAGCTGGCTGCCGGTGTCGGTCCAGGTGCCGGGCGTTCCCGCGATGAAGTTCGCTTGAGTCAGATCGGCGATGAAGAGATTGCCCGTGCCCTCGCTTGTGGCCAGGGCGATGCCGGTCGTGCAATCCTCGGCGGCCGAGTCAAACGCTCCCGCCTCGTTGCTGGCGCTGAGATCGTTATTGAAGATCGCCGGCGTCGAGGTGCTGGTATTGACAATCTGGTAAATCGATTGCTCGTTGGGCGACAACACCAAATGGCGGGCGGGATCGATCGAAACGTCTTCGGAGACGTCCGTTCCGGCAGGAATGGGGGTCTCAAACGCGACCGGGGTGGCGCCAAGGTCGAGGAATTGGTAGCCGCCGGGGCCGCCCGTCGTCAAGCCGACCGTGACTAGGGCCTTGTTGGTTGACGAATCGACCACCACTCCGCAGTTTTGGCACGTGCCGCCGGAGAAGCTTTCCGTGCCGGTCGCGCCACTGGTCAAAGTGCTGGTCAATGTCGTGCCGTTGATCAGGTAAACGTCGGTGTTGTTGGCGACGCACACCGTTTCTCCGCTATTGGAGTTGGACGAGCAGGAGTTCGGGACGTTCGCCGTTGTAACCGTGGTCGGCACCGCGGCGGCAACCGGGCCGTTGACAAGAATGCCCCCGCTGGTTTCGATCGGCACGACCGCGACCGCGGCCGTACCGCCGCTCCAGTTTCCCAGTGGAACATAGGCGGTGACATTCGTGCCCTGAACCAGCACCCCAATCGAGCTGGACGGCAGGCAGGCATTGGGTGCGGCTGTGGACGTTGGACTCGCCGTTGGCGTCGCGGTCGCGGTCGCACGCTGCGTCGCGGTCGGCGTCGCGGTCGGCGAGAATGTAGGCGTCGAAGTCGGCCTGATCTTTTTCGTGCTGCAGCTCCCACACGGATCGCATGCCGTGATAGACGCCGCGACTGCTACGGCAAGGGCTAAGCGTATCGCATGCGCAAAAAGGCGCGACAACATGTGGCTCTGCTCCTGTGGACGACGCGCCGCTCCCCCCAGTCACTATCGGGAACGACCGGATTCACTTGTTCAGCGCACGCGCAGGCTAGCGGATTGCCGCGAGTTATTACAATCGCGCGGTGCGAGCACTCAACGCGCCTGACCGCGTGGTCCGGCAATTGACACCAATCATCGCCTCGTATAACTCTGATCGAGCCATTGACGGCCTTATCGAGAGCGGCGGAGGGACGGGCCCGACGATGCCGCAGCAACCAGCCCCGCAAGGCGCTGGTGCTAACTCCTGCAAGACCCTTCTTCGGGAAGGCTCTTGAAAGATAAGGCGAGAGTTTAGCAACCCTCGTCCTTATCTCAGGAAGAGGGTTTTCTGTTTTGACCCTTCATCGTCGGTCATTTCGCTCGGTCTTCCATCGCCAAGCCCGATAAGCCGTCGCGTGGGCGGGAAAGATTTTGCCGAATCTATCCATACTGATAATCGGAGCCGGCGGACTGGGCGCCCCATCGGCGTGGACGCTGGCACGCGCCGGGGCCAGGATCACGATCCTCGACCCCGATCCGGTCGAGCTCTCTAATCTCGCCCGCCAGGTGATTTATCGAAGCGAGGATATTGGCGCGCCCAAAGTCCTGGCCGGCGCTCGCCGCCTGCGTGAGTTGTTCCCGCGCGCCGCGATCGACGCGCACGCGATCGCGTTCGACGCGAGCAACGGTCCGGCGCTCGCCGCGGCGCACGGTTTCATAATCGACGCGACCGACGATCCCGCGGTCAAGTTTCTCATCAACGATATCGCGTGCGCCGCCGATCGCCCATTCGTCTATGGCGGCGTGCTCGGCATGACCGGGCAGGCGATGACGATTGTTCCGGGACGCTCGGCGTGCCTGCGATGCCTGTTCGAGGCGCCGCCGGACCAGGGCGAAATTGCCTCGTGCCGCGAAGCCGGGATTATCGGCCCGGTGGCGGGCGCAATCGCGGAACTTCAGGCGGCGGAGGCGATGGCCTATTTACACGGCGCGGTGCCGCGGCTGGCGGGACGAATTTTGACCTACGACGCGACAAGCGCCGCGCGCTTTCGGATTACCGCCGTGGCGGCGCGCCAAGGATGCGGATGCGGGGCGGCGCGGCGCGCGACCTTGGTCGCCGCCGAGACCGCTCATCAGTGAGGGAACCATGAGCTTCATCACCAATTTGAAGTGCAAGGAGTGCGGACAGGAATACCCGGTCGCACCGCTGCACGTCTGCGAAACCTGTTTCGGGCCGCTCGAGGTCACCTACGACTACGCGAAAATCCGCGCGTCGATCTCGCGCGCGAAAATCGAGGCGCGGCCGCATAACCTGTGGCGCTATCGCGAACTCCTGCCAGTCGATAGCGAACCGCACATCGGACCCCATTCGGGCTTCACCCCGCTGGTGCGTTGCAATCGCCTTGGCGCCGAGCTCGGACTGCATCATCTCTACGTCAAGGACGACACCGTCAATCATCCGACGCTCTCGTACAAAGACCGCGTCGTCGCGGTCGCGATCACCAAGGCGATCGAGTTCGGCTTCACCACCGTCTCGTGCGCCTCGACCGGCAACCTCGCCACAGCGGTAGCCGCGCACGCGGCGCGCGCGGGGCTCAAGTGCTTCATCTTCATGCCCGAGAATGTCGAGTCCGGAAAAATTGTCGGCTCGACGATTTACGGCGCGCAGGTGATCACGATCCGCGGCAACTATGATGACGTGAACCGGCTCTGCAGCGAGATCGCGGACAAGTACGGATGGGCCTTCGTCAATATCAATCTGCGCCCGTACTACACCGAGGGCGCAAAGACCTTCGGCTTCGAGATCGCCGAACAGCTCGGATGGAAGCTGCCCGACAATATCGTCGTCCCGACCGCCGGCGGCACCATCCTGCCCAAGGTCGCCAAGGCGTTTAAGGAACTGAAGGAAGTCGGCCTCATCAAGAGCGACGTCTTCAAGATTTTTTCCGCGCAAGCGACCGGCTCCGCACCGGTTATCCATGCCCTGCACAAGGGCACCGACCTGATAACGCCGGTCAAACCCGATACGATCGCCAAATCAATCGCGATCGGAAATCCCGCCGACGGCTACTACGTCCTGCGCGCGGTGCGCGAGTCGGGCGGATGGGGCGAATCGGCGACCGATCCCGAGATTATCGACGCGATCAAGCTGCTCGCCCGCACCGAGGGCATTTTCGCCGAACCCGCCGGCGGCACCACCCTCGCCGTCGCGATCAAGCTCGCGCGCCAGGGCCGCATCAAACCCGACGAAACCACCGTCATCTCGATCACCGGCAACGGCTACAAAACGCTCGAGGCGGTGGCCGGATCGATCGAAAAACCAATCGTAATTGACGCGCGGCTCGGCGAATTCGACGCACTGTTCGAGCGTCTCGGCAACGCACGGCGCACCGCCGCCGGCGCCGCCTGAAACCGCCGTCGTGCGCGCGCAGGTTGTCTGCGCCGCGCGCCCGGCATAAGCATCAAGATCCAGAACGGAGGCTAAGAGCATCACATGCCAATAAGGGTCAGAGTCCCAACCCCGCTTCGGCGTTTTACCGCCGGTGTCGATGAAGTCCCCGCCGAAGGCGCGTCAATCCGCCTGGTGCTCGAAGATCTCGAGCGGCGCCATCCGGGGATGCGCGAGCGGCTGCTCGACGACAAGGGCGAGATTCGCCGCTTCGTCAATATCTATTTGAACGGCGACGACATCCGCTTTCTCGATTCGCTCAACTCCAAGGTCAAGGATGGCGACGACATTTCAATCGTCCCGGCGATCGCGGGCGGACGCTAGCGCCGCCTCCGGCCTCGAGCACGAAGTCGTGCCGGTCGCGCGCGCCGCAAGCGTGCTCGATCTGATCGGCAACACTCCGCTGCTCGAGATCACGCGTGCGGTGCGCGGCGCGATTGCGCCCGGCGTGCGGATCTTCGCCAAGCTCGAGGGCTTCAACCCCGGCGGCTCGGTGAAAGACCGCGCCGCGCGCAAAATGATCGAAGTCGGCCTCGCCGACGGCAGCCTGCGCCCCGGCAAGACCATCATCGATTCGACCTCCGGCAACACCGGAATCGCGCTGGCGATGGTCGGCGCGGTGGTCGGTTATCCGGTCGAGCTCGTGATGGCCGAGAACGTCAGCCGCGAGCGCAAAAAAATTATCGAGGCGTACGGCGCAAAAATCATCTTCTCGGACGCGATGGAATCCTCCGACGGCGCGATTCTGTTGAGCCGCAAGCTGATCGAGCAGAACCCCGCCAAGTACTTCAAGCCCGATCAGTACAATAACGAGGCCAATCCTCTGGCCCATTTCGAAACCACCGGCCCCGAAATCTGGCGTCAAACCAGCGGCCAGGTCACCCACTTCGTGGCCGCGATGGGCACCGGCGGCACCCTGATGGGAACCGGGCGCTACCTCAAGTCGGTCAATCGGAATATCCAGGTGATCGGCGTCGAGCCGGACGACCCGATGCACGGGCTCGAGGGCTTAAAGCACATGGCGTCGTCGATCGTCCCCGGCATCTACCACGAAAACGAGCTCGACTCGAAAATCGCGGTCGGCACCGAGGTAGCCTATGACATGGTCTATACCCTCGGCCACGACGAGGGCATCCTGGTCGGACAATCGTCGGGGGCCGCGATGATCGCGGCGATCAAGGTCGCGCAATCGATCCGCCAGGGATGCGTCGTCACGATCTTTCCCGACTTCGGCGACAAATATCTATCGACCAATTTGTGGATCGGATGGCAGGAGTGGCATCGCAAGCGCTCCGCAGGTGATCGCTAAATGGAACGCGTCCACGAGCGCTACTACTTGAGCTACCCGCGCACGCTGATCAAGGAACCGATCCTTTACCATCTGGTGAAGAAGTTCGACCTGATTTTCAATATCCGCGGCGCCAGCGTGTCGGAAGAAATGGGCCTGGTCGCCGTCGAGTTCGAGGGCACCCGCGACCAGATCGAGCGCGCAATCGTATGGCTGCGCTCGTCGGGCGTTACGGTCGAGACAATCGAAAAAAACGTCATCGAGTAGATTCCGCGCACCCATCTCTCTGATCCCTCGCCCGCGGTCAGGGAGGTGCCCCTGGCACACGGTCAGGTGAGGGTCATTTCGCCGCCCAGCGGCGCAATCAAAAATCCACACTGTCTGTAAACTCGCCCTGCCCGCGCGAGACTGGCGCCCGCGCGGCGCCGCCGCTAACAGCGTCAGTGATTATCGTCAAGTATTATCCTCAGTGGGGCGGGCGTCCCCGCCCGCCATTGCCGATGGCCGTGTACGCTCTGCGCGAATTTCCGCGCAAGGATCGTATTCATCTCGCGCCCGCGACGGTCTCGAAACTCGCCACGTGTGCAGCTTCCTCGCCAGGCAATCGCGGGCGGGGACGCCCACGCCACTGAATTGAAGACCGCACCCGCGCGCCTCCGCGTTCGGGCGCCTGTCCTGTGCGGAGCCAAGGGGCGCCGGATTGGCTCACGCGCGATGCGTCGCGACGATCGGAAATCTGCGCTAACCTGTGAAATCTGTGGATTCTCCGAACCGATGCCTTTAACCGACGCGCAAATCGATCGCTACAGCCGGCAGATAATCGTGCCGCGCGTCGGCGGACGTGCTCAGGAGCGCATCCTCGCCGCGCGGATCGTATTCGCCGCGGATTCTCGCGACCTCGAGCCCGCACTCGCCTATCTCGTCGGCGCCGGAGTCGGCCGGATCGAACTCGAATGTGGCGGCGCGGCGGGTGTCGATGAACTCGCGGCCGCGATGCGCTCGCTCAATCCAGATTCCGCGGTCGGCTTGTACGACGGGCGTGATAGCTCGCTCCGCGCGCCGGACCTTGTCTTCGCGATTATCGGCGGCACCGATTCCCTATCGCGGGCGCGCGCGCTGTGCGCCAACTTCGTCCGAGCTTCGGCCGTTATCGCACGGCTCGACTCTCCGGCGCGCATCGGAGTCTTTCCCGCGCCGCCGCCGTGCGCGCGATGCGCCGGCGATTTGCTGGCGCCGCCGTTTGGCGCGCGAGTTGGCGAGGCAGGAGTAATCGCGATGGCGGCGACCGCGGAGGCATTCAAACTCCTTGTCGGATACGATACGACGCCGCGCGCCGCGCTTATCGAATTCGACGGCTACGAGTCGCTCACCCGAGAGGCGCCCGCGAATCCCGCCTGTGCATGCGCGAGCGAAGCGCCATGACCTCCGCGGCGCAACCAACCCTCTGGCTCTTCGACTTCGACACCACGCTCGCGCGCCTGGAGCCGGTGGTCGATTGGCCGGCAGTGCGCGCCGAAGTTCGCACGATACTCGAGCGCGCCGGCGCGCCGCGCCGGATTATCGAGCAGGTCCCGCAACGCAGTCTCTCGATGTACGAAGGCTACCGCGCTTATCTTTCGCGCGCGCGCCCGTCCGGCGGCGCGGCGGTGCTGGCGCGCGTCTCGAAGCTGATCGAGAAATACGAACTGGCCGGGGTCGATCGCGCCGCGCCGCTCGACGGCGCGATCGGCCTGCTCCGTGCAATTGCCGCGCTGGGTCTCGGCGCGGGAATCGTCACCTCGAACTCGTCGGTTACCGTCATGCGATGGCTGAGTCGCTATCGGATCGCCGCCGCAGTCGGATTTATCGTCGGCCGCGACTCCGAGCTTCCCCTCAAGCCTTCGCCCGCGATGCTGCTGCGCGCGCTCGAACTCGGCGGCGTGCGCGCGCGCGACGCGATTCTGGTCGGCGACAGCGATGCCGACTTGATCGCCGCGCGCGCCGCGCGGATGCGCTTTATCGCCGTCGCCTCCGACGATTCGGCGCGCGACCGTCTGATCGGCGCCGGAGCGGCGGAAATCTATTCCTCGCCCGCCGCACTCGCGATTCATCTGAACCTCGCCGCTCCCCGTCCGCAAGGCGGCATTACCCGCGGGCCGAAGTCCAATGCCGGCCGCTAATCCCAAGCGCATCGCTCGGGTTGAACCTGACGGTCCACAGGCGCTGACCGTCGATCGGCATCGACGGAGAGCATCGAATTACCTGATTTTGCAGGGTAATTCTAATGGGTACGGGATTATGAAACGGGAATTCCAAACCACTTGAGTCACGTTCGGAAATTATGTAACTTATCGAGCCTACAAAGTAATCTATTTCAGGGAGCATCAGTCAAAGCATCATGAATCAGGGCTTTACGCTATGGTTTACCGGACTGTCCGGAGCGGGCAAGTCAACGCTGGCGAATCTGGTTGCGCAAGAGCTGCGCGGCCGTGGTCATCGCGTCGAGATTCTCGACGGCGACGAGGTTCGCACCAATCTCTCGAAGGGTCTGGGCTTTTCCAAGGAAGACCGCGACATCAATATCCGGCGCATCGGCTACGTCTGCAATCTGCTCGCGCGCAACGGCGTGATCGCGATCTCGGCGGCTATCTCGCCCTATCGCGAGGTGCGCAACGAAGTCCGCAAGACGCACGATCGCTTCTTCGAGGTCTTCGTGAGCTGCCCGCTTGAAACCCTGGTCGAACGCGACGTGAAGGGACTCTACAAGAAGGCGCTGGCCGGCGAGATCAAATCATTCACCGGCGTTTCCGATCCCTACGAAGAACCGCTCACTCCCGAGTTGATGATCGATAGCAGCGTAGAGAAGGTTGAGCACAGCCTTCGCAAGCTGCTCGCATCGCTCGAAGAAAAAAACTTCATTCCGCGCCATGCCGGCGCCGCGGGCGAATCGCGCAAGGTATCGGCAGGAGGTTCGCGATGAGCGTGCGCGACGACGCCATTACCGCGCACGGCGGCGGCGAGCTGGTTGACTTGCAGGCGCCAGCGGCCGAGCGCGCAGCACTTCGGACTCACGCCGCATCGCTTCCGGTCGTTACACTTGGCGCGCGCGACCTTTCAGACCTAGAGATGCTCGCCTCGGGCGCGTTCTCTCCGCTGACCGGCTTCATGGGCGAAGCGGACTACACGCGCAGCCGCGACGAGCTGCGCCTTGCGTCGGGCGCGCCCTGGTCGATTCCGATCACGCTCGCCGTGGAAGAGGCTACCGCGCGCGCGCTCAGGAGCGGAGCCGATATCGCGCTCGCTACCGAAGCCGGGCAGCGCCTGGCGATCCTGAAGCTCGCGGAAATCTACAAGGTCGATCGCAAACGCGAGGCTGAGGCCGTCTTCGGCACCGCCGACGACGCGCATCCGGGCGCAAAGAATGTCACCTCGACGCCGCCGTACTGCATCGCGGGCCGGGTGATTCTTGTCGACGACATCCCCGGCCGCACCTTCATGGAATACCGGCTCGAACCGCGCGCGACGCGCGCGGCGTTCCGCGAGCGCGGATGGAAAAAAATCGTTGCCTTCCAGACCCGCAATCCCACTCATCGCGCACACGAGTATATCCAGAAGTCCGCGCTCGAAATCTGCGACGGCCTGCTGCTGCATCCGCTGGTCGGCGAGACCAAGGGCGACGACGTGCCGGCCGCGGTGCGGATGGAGACCTACAAAGTGCTGCTCGATCTGTACTATCCGAAGGATCGCGCGATGCTGTCGGTGATGCCGGCGCATATGCGCTACGGCGGTCCGCGCGAGGCGATTCTGCACGCGATCGTGCGGCGCAACTACGGATGCACTCATTTCATCGTCGGTCGCGACCATGCGGGAGTCGGCAGCTACTATGGCACCTACGACGCGCAGAAGATTTTCGCGCGCTTCGATCCGGCCGAGATGGGTATCGTGCCCCTGATGTTCGAGAACAGCTTTTACTGCCGCAAGTGCAATGCGATGGCGTCGTTCAAGACTTGCCCGCATACCGACGCGGACCGGCTGATCCTCTCGGGCACCAAGGTGCGCGAGATGCTGCGCGCCGGCCAGGCGCCGCCGCCCGAGTTCACCCGCCCCGAGCTGGCGGAGATATTGATCAAGGCAATGCGCGAAGCAAAGTAATCATCGCGCGTTCTATCGAATGCAAACGCGGGCGGTCTCAGGGCCGCCCGCTCTTTTTTCGATTTAGCGCAACACTCGAAAACCTTCGAGCCGGCCAGCCTTGCGATCGAAGGTTGCCGTGTAATCGCATCCGGCACGCCGGTTCACCGCCGCGAGCAGGCTGTCGGCCAGATCCGCGCCCTCCCGGTACCGCGCGACAGCGGCTCGGAGATCTTCTTCGTCTTCGAACAGAAGTTGCTCGGCTTCGAGTAATTCCGCCAGAGCGCCAACGATCTGAGCGCGTTCGAGCTTATACCGGCTTTCCAAAACGCAGACCAATTCACAGACCACGATCCGGTTTACGAAACCAGGCGCCTGCGGGGTGCAGTTTTGGAATATGAATCGTCGAGCGGCAGCGGCCTGAACCGGATCGTCGCGTACCAGGTAGCGCACCAGTAAATTCGTATCGAGCCCTTTCAACGGCCGAGCACCCGTTGGCAGACCGCGTCAACGATCGAGTCGTTCATCTGTTCAACCGTCGCACGCCGCCTTGCAGGGGCAAGCAGGCCGTAGAGGCGCTTGATATCGCCCTTCTTTCTCGGAGTCAGGATCACCTGCCCGTCCGCCGCGACGCGGTAGATAATCCGGTCGCCCGGCCTGAGTTTCAGGCGCTTGCGAATTCCTTGCGGTATTGTCGTCTGACCCTTGCTGGTCAGGGTCGAAGTTGTCTCGACCAGTGTCTTCGCCATATTTCCTTACCCGTGGTAAGGATAACACTGGGTGTGCTTCTGCGCTACCAGAGGTCACCCGCGCGCGGCGCGCGACTTGGCGGCGCGGCGCGCGCGTTCGGCGTCGCCCGACCAGGTCCACGCGTGCTCGGTGCGGCTGACTCCGACCAGCACGCCCATGAACTGGCTCGGATGGATAAACATCTCGGCGGCTCCCGCTTCGTCGCGGCGCCATACGTTGGCCTTAACGCCGCGCGCCTCGATTCGTTTGGCGATCGCCGCGACGTCGTCGGTCTCGACGAAAAACATGTACAGCGAGTCGCCGCGTTTTTGATGAAAACGGCCCATCGCGCTGTCGGGATTGGTGATCTGCGCAATCTCGATTCGGTCCAGCCGCGCCGGCGCGTCGAACATCGTAAGCGTGCCGGTATAGCCGAAATCCTTGCTCTCGATCGGAACGAAGATCGCCGGGTTGAGTCCGAACATCCGCGCGTAGCGCTCCGCCGCCGCGCGCCAATCGCGGACCACGTTGGTCGTTTCATAGATCCACTTGATCGCGCCGACGGGTGCTCGCTCTTGATGCGCGCTCAGCACCACGCGCATCCCGAAGGTCGCTGCCGGATCGACGTAGAGCTGGCCGGCGGCGCGTTCGAACTTCGCGCCCTGGCGCTCGAGCGCGGCGCCGGCAGCTTCAAGGTCATCGACCGAGAATCCGACGCCGAACAGCCCGCTGGTCCATCGATCGACAAATTCCCTGACCGGTCCGGCGCCTGCGGGCGCGAGCAATTCGATCAGGCTGGACCCGGCCTGCATCGTCGAGCGCCGCGCGCCCAGCGGCGCCGCTTCATCGCGGCGCAGCCGCTCGGCGCCAAGCGTATCGGCGGCAATTCTTTCGGCGGCGTCAAGATCGCCAACCGCAATCTGCACCCGATCGACCCGTTTCAGCATCGCGTTCTCTCCTTGTCTCTCTCTTATTACCTCGCTCTGGTCAGAGGCTATCGATTTTCCCGCAAACGCTCCTACGTTGTCATCCTGAGCTGAAGGCGAAGGAGCAACCTCCGTTCAGGATGACGGACAACGGTTCGGCCTTTATCGACAGCCTCTGGTCAGGGAGAGGGAATTTTCTACCATTGGTATGCTTGCCCTTATTGCAGCGGAGGTGCGTCGTCGGGCGGGGCGATTACTGGCGAGCCGTGATGCAGGATCATGAACCACTTGTCGCCGCGGCGCTCGAAGACGTTGGTCGTCAGGACCTGCGCGCGCGTTACGCCGTCGTAGCCGCGCTGGGTCAGCTCTTCCTCGACGACCACCACCGCAAGGTCGCCGCTGATCATCACGTCGAGCTCGCCGAGCTCGAATTTCATTTCGAAGGCGCTGTCGAAGATTCGTTCCCAGCTCGCCATGATCGGGCCCCATCCGGAAAGCTTGCGCCATCCCGGATGGATGCAGACGATCCGCTGATCGCGCAGCCATAGTACTTCCATCCGCTCGGCATCGAGACTCTCGAACGCGTCATAGAAGGCGCGATTCGCGGCGAGCACGGCGTCGTGATCGGACATGATCTGCTCCCTCGAACGCCCAGCCTAGTTGGTCTAATGCGATCGAGCCAGACTCGCCGCAAGGGCGCTGCCGGTGGCCTGATGCGCGGCGGCATCGGCGCACAGGCTCGCGATTTTTCCCGCGGCCGAGGCAATACTGAGTCCGCCCGGATGGATATTCGAGATCACGGTGCGATCGGGTTCGAGTGAGCTCAGACGCGGGCGCCAGATCACATACGCGCTCAGGCTCTCGGCGGTCGCAAGACCGGGGCGCTCGCCGATAATCATGCAGACCAGGTCGGGGCGCAAAATCTCGCCGATATGATCCTCGACGCGCACGCGGGCGTTGCGGATAAAGAATGTTCCGGCGACGCGAAAGCTCGCGGCCAGTTTCGCTTTGAGCGCGCGCACCAGCGCGGCGGCGTGCGCGCAGACCGCCGCCGAAGATAATCCGTCGCCGACCAAAATCACCAGCGCGGGTTTCGCGCGCTCCGCCGCCCCAATCCGCGCGCGCCGCGCGTAGCGCTGCGCAAGGCGCTCGCAGTCGGCCTCGGCGAGCATCCGGCCCAGCTCGGGCCTGAGCAGGTAGGTCTCGCGGTCGCCCGCGCGCGTCGCGAGCTCGGGCAGCGCGTTGCGCGCGGGCCAATCGCGCGGCACTTCGATTCTAACCGCGTCCACCGCGCGCGCGTGATCGGCCCGCAACTCGAGCATCGCGGCCGTCGTGTAGCGCGGACCGGCGCGTCCGGCGCCGAGTCGCGCGGGAGTTGCGCGGCGCATCGCGGCGAAATCATTCGCGGTATTTTCGGCGGGAATTTTTCCGCCGGATTTTTTGCGCACCACGTTACGACGCCCTCCGCTTCGGCATCACCAGCGCCGGATTCCCGGCCCGCCGGGTGAGCCGTCCGCCGAACAGGATTCCGCGTTTTTCGCACCAGCGCTCGAACTCCGGCGCGGGCCGGAGGTTCAGCACCTGGCGCAGCGCCGCCGCGTCGTGATAGCTCGTGCTTTGATACGAAAGCATCACGTCGTCGCCCATCGGCACCGCCATAAAGTAATTGCATCCCGCCGCCGCCAGCAGCACCGCCAGGCTTTCGCAATCGTTCTGATCGGCGCGCGCGTGATTGGTGTAGCAGGCGTCGGCGCCGTGCGGCACCCCGAGCAGCTTGCCCATCAGATGGTCCTCGAGTCCGGCGCGCGCGATCTGCTTGGCGTCGTAGAGATATTCGGGACCGATAAACCCGACCACCGTGTTGACCAGCAGCGGCGAAAAGCGCCGCGCAAGCCCGTAGCATCGCGCTTCGAGCGTCACCTGGTCGGCGCCTTCATGCGCTCCCGCCGAAAGCTCGGAGCCCTGCCCGGTTTCGAAATACATCAGGTTGGGAGCGTCGAGCGCGCCGCGCTCGCGCACCGCGGCGGCGCCTTCGTCGAGCATCGCCAGAGTGATTCCAAAACCCGCATTGGCTTTTTCGGTTCCGGCCAGGCTTTGGAAAAGAATATCGAGCGGCGCGCCCGCCTCGAGCGCGCGCATCTGCGTCGTGATATGGCCGAGCACGCAATTCTGCGCGGGCACTCCGGTGCGCGCGATTATGTCGGCGGTGAGGTCGAGCAGGCGGCGGATATTATCGGGCTCATCGATACACGGGTTGATTCCGATGAGCGCGTCGCCGCATCCGTAGGCGAGCCCCTCATAGATCGCGCCCGCGATTCCGCGCAGATCGTCACGCGGATGATTCGGCTGAAGCCGCGTCGAGAGCCGCCCGCGCAAGCCGAGCGTGGTCCGCGCGCGGGTGACGACGCGAACCTTGGCGGCAATCGTGATGCAATCGAGATTCGAGGACAGCTTCGCGACGGCGGCGGCAATCTCGCCGGAGAAGCCGCGGCCGGCGCGCGCGATATCTTCGCCGGTGGTCGCGTCGTCGAGCAGCCATTCGCGCAGCTCGCCGACGGTCAGATTCTTGCGGCGATTGAATTCGGCGCGATCGAGACTGTCGTCGATCACGCGCGTGACCTCGTCGCGCTCGAAGGGAACTACAGGGTTGTTGCGCAGATCGTTGAGCGTCAAATCCGCCAGCACCATCTTGGCTGCGACGCGTTCACGCTCCGAGCGCGCCGACAGTCCCGCCAGATCGTCGCCGGAGCGCGCTTCGTTGGCGCGGGCAAGAACCTCGCGAACGGAATCGAAGCGGTATGCGGTTCCGAAAAGGCGCGTGGATAGCTTCATCGGAGATGACGCGATTCTCGCAGGGCGCGGCGAGAAAAGACAATCCACAGATTACATAGATTTCACGGATTATCAGAAGGAGAAACTCTCGCGGCGGCGCGCACGCGCCGCCGCTCTGAATCTGTGTAAATCTGTGAAATCTGTGGACTCTTCTCTTACCGGCGCGCCGGGATTACCGGCAGGACCAGATGCGACGCGAAGCCGCGATCGTGCATGACGGTCTGCATCGCGGGGCGCACTTCGGCGTCGGTGAACAGCTCGTGGCCGGTGTTCGGATTCGGATCGAAGCGCGGATAGTTCGACGAGCTGACTTCGAGCCGGATCCGATGCCCGGCCTTGAACACGTTGGCCGTGCTCCACATGTCGATCTTGAACTCCGCGACTT
>Ga0307374_10001044_pt1 | contig 52016 bp, 75 predicted proteins | sample OX3MG_FD_202532 | JGI IMG/M metagenome (GOLD analysis project Ga0307374, IMG submission 202532) | Soil microbial communities from Risofladan, Vaasa, Finland - OX-3 | ecosystem: Environmental > Terrestrial > Soil > Coastal area > Acid sulfate soil | place: Finland: Risofladan, Vaasa | collected...
TTCCATTACCGCTTACCAGCCCCAGGACTGTGGGCAGGTTGCCAGCCGCGTTGGTGAGTCCAGGGCCGATAGCATAATTGAGATTGCCGTTGGCGTCCTTGGCTGGAGCAGTGGTAAAGGTTACTGCGATGGTGCCATTCGCATTGGTAGTCTGAGTGTATCCGGAAGTCTGCAGTTGACCATCAAGGATGACACGCAAGGGACTCCCAGCGTAAGGAGACTTCGAGGTAGTGAAGGTGGTGGTTACTCCATCACCAGTGATTGGGTCGTGCTGAAGTTGACCCTCGTTGGTAAGGGTGTGGGTGCGTCCACCGATCTGAGCGCCTGTAGAGTCATAAATAGAGAAGTCGATATGAGCTACCGGGTTTGAGCCGGTCACATCGAATCCAGCACGAATGGCCGAGATTTGCACTGTCCAGCCAGTAGGTAACGCCATATCAAAACACCCCTACAATTCTTGCTGTTATAAGTACGGTGCTCGAACTACCGCTACCTGACCAGTACGCAAAACCGTAGTAATGTCCAGCGGTCAGGCCAATTGCCCCACTCCGTAATACTGCAACAGTGCCAGAGCTTGTAGCAACCTCACTGCCACCCACAGCGGCTCCCGCTGAGATATCCCACAGTTCGGCGTATGCCCCAGCCCCGTTATATACGGCAGCCTCAAAGTAATAATAGGCGTTTGAATATACATTCCCAACAAAAGCGAGTGGACCGACTGCGGATGGTGAAGTAGATGTGGTAGTCCATGTACCACCAGCGACTAGTTGTGCAACGGTGTACTCAAGTTGATGACCTACACCTGCGACGTTGAGGTTGGGAACAAAAGTGGTGGAGTTGACGGCAATGGGAGGGGTGCCGGTGGCGACCTCCGATTGCAACTGCGTACCAGCCTGTATGTTGCCACTGGTGTAGATGCCAACGCCATTGTAGACACGCACCCAACTGGGGTCGATCATGTACCAACCGGCGCTATAAGTCTGTGAGTACCAGCCGGTCTGTCCGTAAGTGCGGACCCAGCCGCCGCCCGAGTCGCGGATGGTGCCTACACTCGCATCAGCGTATGCGCCATAAGTGACTATGCCCTGAGATGGTGGAGCAACGCCATCTCCACCTACGGCAATACCACCGTTGTTCCACAGGTTGAGTGGATTGACCAGAGTTTCAACTGCACCAACAGCATCCGTTATAGCACCCGTAGACACTTGAAACTGGAACTGCGCTAGATCGTTGACACCACCGACCATCGCCATGCGGATTCCAGGCCCTCCGTCAGTGGATGCCCAAGCTGAACCATTCCAGTGGAGATTCCAGAGCACATCAGCATAGTTGCCAATGTTTGGGTATACCTGATAAACATAGCCATTAGCTGTTGTGCCAGCACCTAGACTACTCGCTGAAAGGACAGACGCACCGGCAGTAACATTGTTGTCGGCAGTAAATGCCCCGTTTTGGTCGAGGAACGCCACCTGTACCCATGCCGATCCATTCCACTGACGCCAGGACCAGCCACCCGTACCTCCACCCTTATCATTGAGGAAGTCAGTTTCACCAACTCCAAGCGATGCATTCCAGCCAAGATATGCTCCTTGTCCACTCGATGGCGATGTTGGATATCCAATAGCAAACAGTGATCCAGGAGTTCCAATCGAACCATCTGGATGAAGTACAAGTCGTAGATTAGAGCCTGGGTCACTGTAAAAAGCCAGATCCCCAACCTGACCAGAATATGTGTCAGTGCGGAAACTGATCCACCAACCGGATACACCGTTTACTAGAGCATTGTCGTATGTGCCAATGTGAACATCACCGACCGCACTTGCCGACGCCGCCGGTCCTCCGACTTGAGTTACTGTGCGAGTCCCGCTGGTTACAACCAAAGGAACTGCTACTCCAGAAACAGTTCCAGATTCATCCACAGTCAGATCGGCAATAACTTTGTTGGTGTCTACACCGAGAGCAATCGGGTACACTGAAAACCCAATCCCGGTCGGGGTGTCATGGGGTACATCCGTCCCCAACCTCAGCGGATACTGACTAAACACTTGCGTCGGTCCCAGGTTGACCAGCGCTGGTACTTCAGCGTTGGTGATATGAGTCGTATCAATGCCAATGGCAATCGGGTACGCGCTGAACCCAATACCTGTAGGAGTGTCATGGGGTACGTCGGTCCCCAACCTCAACGGGTATCCGCTAAATGAACTCGCTTGAGGAATCGCCGCAACTGCCCCAACGTCCGTATTGGGAACCGTGCCCCAACTCCACTGTAACGGCGTACCTTGCGGATACTGATTAGCCATCTACCTCATCCTCTGGTCAGCGCCAAAATCGACGCCACAGCCGCAGCGGCAATGAGTAACTCCGTAGTCGAAACCCCACCGCCTGACCCACCCAACCCGCTCAACAGTCCACTCAATCCCCCACTTGACGCTGTACTAGAACTTACACTTGACGCTACACCAGAACTGCTACTACTGATCGGCTGAGTCGGCGACGGATTGGCCGATGTTACAGGCTGTACGTAATCATGAGCGTTAGCCGAAGTGACTAACTGTGAGTTTTGGGTAAGGGTCGCACGCTGCTGCTGGGTAAGTTGTGCTCCCGGTGTAAACGCCTGTCCGAACAGACTCGGCACTACCTCGCTCGCATACCCCGAGGGCGCAAGCCTCGCAATTATCTGGACGTTGTTCATATTCACTCCACGCGCTTGGATCTGTGCGGAGTTAGTCTGAACGAAGTTCCCAACGCCACTCTGCGCGATAGCCTGGGTTTTATTATCCGCTGGTAGGCGTTGGTCAAAGAGCAGTATCCCGGTAGTCGGATCGGCAGCGATAACCTCCCACTCTGCCGCCACGAGTTCTACCCCCTTACTAACCCTTCTTCTGAGTCCACCCCACCTTGATATCTGGCTCGTCAATCTGGATCACAGCGATCACTGCCGGTTGAGCCTTTAGGAACTTATCAACTCCGCTCTGGTCTTTAGCGATAGTCGAGTCCTTGGCCTGCACCCGAACGTTGAATAGCAGCTTACCGTTATTGTCTCTGGCCACGATCTCATACCAGAACAGTTGCCCCTGACCTATCACTCTAACCACTCCTAACTAGTCGTCGCCACGTTGACCCATTGCCACACTCCAGCCGAGTTCTGCGTACACAGAAACAGCCTGTTGGGGATACCAGGACTCTGCAAGATTAGTGACTGACCAGAATACTGAACACCCGCAACTGGAAGATTCGTAACTACTTGAATGATCGAGTTAGATGCGGTGTTGAGGACGAGTGGCATCACCGTCAGTCCTTATCTCAGTATTTATCATAGTACTTATCTCAGTCCTTATAACTGAAACGTCGCCCTAGCCACCACCCGATTACTGCAGTTACCAACGCACTCAGAATCCCAGCCACCCATCCGAGTATAAACACTTTACCCCTCCTATACCCTTTTCCTATACTTTTTGCCCAACGTATAGGATGGCCTCGGAGGTCCCGGCTACCGCTGCCGCATTGGCGATGGCGAGATCATTGAAGTCCAACTGAAACATGGATCCAACGAATAATAGTGATGAGCTAATCAATGAGCCAAGGATAGCGTTGCCCTGCACAAACCCGATCTGCCACGGTGCGCCCCCCAACGCTAGAATAGTACAACTCCGACCACTCACACCCAATAATTGATATGGAGTTCTTAGCACGGTAAGGTCGATGTTCTGTACTAAGTACGCATTCTCACGTAGGTCTGAACTGATAGAACTACTGGATGGAGATTGTCTGCGGTAGATGATGAACTGGTCGTTGGGGTTTGGGTTGGCGGGCAGAGCTTCGTAAAGTGTAATAATGGTTGTAGGAATCCCACCAACCAATTCACTTACCAAAGACTTGATCATGGAGCTTACCCGGCCCGCCAATGATGGTGAGCCAAACTGCACTATCGCCACACCCGAAGTCGTTGTGGACGTTACCGACCTACCCGTTGCTGCAGCCGCCGGTTCAATCCCCGACAATGGACCTGTGATAAACTCGATCTCACAATCCACATAATCTGCCGCCAGAGTAGTCGTCACCCACGGCGCAGCGCCAATCGGGTCACTCAACACCACCGCAAACTGCGTAGTAGATAAGACCTCGTACACCATCCAGCGGTCTTGCTTTACCGACCGCGCCGAACGGCTAAGGTCTATGGCGCGTTGGCCGAATGGTGATCCTCCCATCACACTCTCCAATCACTTGCTGGAATCTACTACGCTGGAATCCACTACGCTGGAGTAACCGTACACCCACTCGCACTCGCGGCCTCAGCCAAGTCCTCATGACGCGGTGCAAAGGTGCGATGAAAGTTAGTACTTAGCCAGCATTGTCCAACTGGCATCCCAGGCTCAATCAGAATCTCAACCTTTCCAGTCCGTAACACGTCATCACACGTCACTGTCACTCCATGCTTCGGACACTTCCACATCCTCACCGCCACTCAAACCACCCCTAAACTCTAACCACTCCTAAGCCCCAGATCCTGATTTACCAGTACTACGATCTGCCAACTCGCGTAACGCCTCGTAATTGAGTAGCAGCAGCGGGTGAATGAGGTCAATATACACATTGTCAGGTAGGGCGCTGAGCGGAGCAAAGAAGTCTACAAGGACATCATCGTAGGAGGTGTTGACGAAAACCCCGGTGATGTTGAGTAACTGCACCCCCGCGTTGAGTGGGACATGGCGCGGACGGTTCAGAGTGAGGTCAATTACGAGTGGTTGGGTGCCTACTGTCACTGAAATAATGACATCGGTTGGCGGATTTGCACTTACCTCTAAATCCTCACCCAGTCCTGCTAACACATACCCGTCCGGCACAAGTACTACAATGGTCGTCGTACCTTGGGCTGGCACCAGGATAGTCTGAGCCAGAATGACTACACTGGCCAATCCAGGCAACTGAGCAGCGTTGATGGAGTCGATGAGGTCCCCGAAAGCGATAGGCAACCGCAATGTCACCGCGCCAGTATTACCAAGCAGCGATAATACTGACGCGGTAGATACTGGCGGCATCGTATTGATTGGACTGGCAACGACAGCCTCAGTGGGCGAAACGACAGCGGGTGACAGGATTGAAGCAGGTAAGTTATTACTCTCAACGGCTTGATACGTAGCGTCGATCTCACTCTTGGTTTCAGGAAAGAGTAGTTGGAACAGCGACAATCCGGTGCCGTTGCCGGTCGATGCCATACGGATGCCCCCTCCAATCACCATGACGCCTGCCATGACGCCTACCACACCGCCTACCACAACGCCTGCCCACGGTGCCCACCCACGATGCCCGCTACGTTATCTGTTTGCGCCGGGTGGGATAACATCCCCCGATGCGTCCGTACCCCCCGTAGCGGTCGCATTTGACGGCGATGCGGCCATGCCCGCGCTACCGGCTCCACCCGGCGATGTACCCCCGGCCACACCCGGCGACGTACCGAACGCCATCCGCCCATCCGCCAGATCCCGCAGGATAGACCTAAACTCCAAACCAGTAACTCCGGTAACGTTTATCCCAGTACAAGCCGCCTCGTTACTGTCAGTAACTCCTTCAATAACAATCCGCCACGCCCGCAACCTCTGAAGTAACTTACCATTCCCAGCTCCAGGAACCCCTGCTCCTACTCCCAATCCTGCACCTACTCCCATTCTAAAACGCCCCTTTCTACGTCCCATTACTCACAACTTGCCCGCCTAGCCAACTGTCGCGCAATATGCTCCAAGTCACCGATACTCCGTGGAGTTTTACTCAACACTAGGGTTTTGTTACCCAGCCTGAGTACATTGTGCTTTTTATGTCGAACCATCTTCCAGCCTTGGATCTCCAACTCATGCACAATGCGCTCGACGCGATTCATTGGTTGCTGCCTACGTTACTGCCTACTAGAGCACGGATCCTATCGAGGTTGATGGTAGCGAGTTGCCTTCCAACTGAGAGGTCGTTTTGGAAGTGTTCAAAGGAGATAAGTCCACCCTGGATACGGATGAGGATCTCCATGTCGGCTGGCTGTGGATTGGTTGCTGAGTTGGTCGAGGTCAATCCACGAGTGATGACGAGGCCCAGGAGTTGTTCAAGCGACAGGCTAGCTGGGACGGTGGTTGGAGCGCCAATCTGCACCGCAAGGATCTTCTCAGCTCCGAGCTGGTGACAGGCTGCTACTGGAGTCATATCGTAGAGTCCGCCATCACAGTAAAGGTGATGGTCGGGACCGCGTACACCTGAGAACAACCCTGGAATGGCAGCGGTGGCAGTGATGGCCTCCTCGGTACTCCAGTTAGAGTTCAAGGATATTGGCGTAGTATTGTCTAGGAGTTTGGAAACCCCATCAGTTAGATCGGACACCATCACTCCATAGCCGTCACACCAGGAACTGAGTGGTAGCATCAGAAAGAATCCCTGCATGGCCTTGGATACACACTCACTAAGGTCCAAGAGGCCAGGAGTAGGCACAGGGCGCACGAGTTCTAGCAGGTGTAGGAGTTCACGAGGGATGATCTGCCAGAAGTCTTGCGAGAAGCTCTCCCAGCGCGTTAGGAGTTGATTGATGTTGGAGCCCACCGCAAGCCCCCCGGCCACTAACCCACCCGCCGACGTACCGACGAGGATCGGTGGAGTGAGTCCATTGTCGATAAGTCCCTTCATAAACCCAAGGTGAGCCGCGATACCGGGCACCCCACCGCCACTGAGCGCCACACCCCACTTAGGACCCTTGACTGCTGGCTTGTCCAACTTCTGTACCATCGATCTCACTCTCCTGTACTTTGATGCCGATAGACTTAGCGAACTTGATAGCCGTGTTACTGAATACTAACTTATGCTGTGGGCTTAGCACCTCCCATTCCGTATTGGTTATCCCCCACGCATCATAGAGCGCACGCCCAAGCATCATCGGAGTAAAGAGCTTAGTGCGAAGATACTCAACGGTACGATGATCCTTACTCATAACGGTACGGGCTTCTTCGATGTTCAAGTAAACGCTATGGTACTCACAGTGACTATGTTCACCAGTTGTTTTATAGAAACGACGACGGAGGATTACTAGGTTACGACTAACTGAGGAGATAAAGAGTTCACCTGGAAGGGAGCCGGTAACAATGCGTTGTTCACTCACACCTGATCACCCTTCCCATCGGCTGTGTCGCAGTTCAGGTGAAACATCCACGGCGACTCACCACCCTCAACGTATACAGCGTCAGGCGGGACCGGCTCGCCTGCGTCAGTGTAATAAAGGCCGCAGTGGGCGGGTTTGCCACACTTTGAGCAAGTACCGAAGTGTGGGCCGTCGAAATAGACGGTAACGAGTAGACTGGCAATCTTGATTCGGAGCGGAGGCGGCCACCCGCGCTTACGCATCGCCCTCATCTCCCAGCGTTACACTGCGCCTACCGATAACAGTTATCACCGCTTCCATTGCGTGCTTCGCACACCACTCCGATGGCTGGAAATCGATATGCTCTAAGTAAGCGTCGTCGTAGACCTTGCAGAGTCTATTGATCGTCGAATCATCAGGAGTGGCAGTAGATTGCGGCTCCTCAATCTTCAGCGGTTCACAGTCAGCATCGCGCTTATGCCACTGAAAACACAGCGAACAGTTGATAACCTCAGTTAACCAGAGGAAGTTACTAAGTCCAAAATAGACTGGGATTCCGTTCTTGCCGCAGAACTCAACCTCCTCATCCGCTCCTACTGATATTCCTGGTAATCTCACCAACGCCTCACACTGCAATAACCACTCGAAGTCCCACTTGAGCCATTGGGAAGTCGTATGCGGGTAGCGTGCATGCCACCAGTGATCGAGGTGCGGCACGAACGGAGTGTGGCCCGCATTGAGTAGGATTTCCGCAGCGTCGATAGCGTTATAGACGTTGGTGAGCGGGTCCCCGATAGCAATAGGCCCAGCCACGTAGACTCTCATATCGGCTCAGCTCCAAACAGGTCATATAGGAACCGCAGCGCCATTGCCGCGACTTGAATACACTCCTGATACTGTTTGTCTCGGTCGTTATGTTTGACCTCTTCCCACAGTTCATCGACCTCCTCCAAAACAACCGCATAGCCTTCATGAGCGGAGTTGAACTTAGGATTGAGGTTCATTGCTCGTCGTAACTCGGCGGTGACTTCGGCCAGGATAATGTCTCGTCGTTTACTCACTTGTCTCAGCCGCCTTCACCTCAGCCGCCTTGGCGGCATCGAGCAGGTCCAGGATCGTCAACTGCCGTGGCCGGTTGGTGAGGTGTAGGTTAGACTGAAGGTCAATCCGAGCCGATGCAGCCTGTTCTACCCGCTTCCGAGCCGACTCGGCGTATTGGGGTTTGAGTTCAATACCAACTGAATCGAAGCCGAGCATGGCAGCGACAGCACAGGTAGTGCCACTGCCGACAAACGGGTCAAGGACAATACCGGGTTTACGTCCAGCGTTACAGTTACACCAGTTGAATCCATCCCGAGCACGAATTGGAGGCCGGTTACACACCTCGCATACCTCAGATGGACAACCTGCTTTGAGGCAGCGGCTGACAAGTAACTCAGGGAAGGATGCCTGATGGTTGTCGTCGTCATCAGTGTCTGGTGAGATAATCCACACGTCGCCAGGGTTCTTGCCGAGCGGGTTGCCGGTGTACCCTTTGGCATGCTTGCGTTTACGGATGGCATGGGTGCGCGAGGCAGGGGTGGCGCCCATGTCCTCGGTGCCAAGATTGGTCCGGTTGTCCACCTCGTTCCAAACCGCAGTAGACATACCGCCAAGTGGCTTTAGCCGTACCGAGTCCAGGTCGAAGAAGTACTTATCGCTTTTGGTAAACATAAACACTGGTTCCCAACTAGCGGTGAGGCGGTCGATGACTGGGTGAGGGAGTGGATTGGGTTTGGCGTAGACCGCGACATTGCGTAAGGTCCAGCCACGGTCGAGCATCGTTAGAGCGACTCGCCACGGCACGCCCATGAGTGACTTACGCGGGACCGGGGCGTAGACTTTGGTACTCTCGAACTGGATATCCTCATAGTGAGTAGTGATGTCACTCTTCTTACCCTTTTTCTTACCACCAGTTCCTACCGCTGGGTTGTAGTAAGTGTCACCCATGTTGAGCCAGAAGACCCCAGTAGGTTTGAGGATACGCTGTACCTCACTGACAACGAGCATCAAGTGGTCAAGGTAATCGTGTAGAGTGCGTTCGAGTCCAATTTGGCCTTCAGCGTGGTAGTCGCGTAAGGCGTAATAAGGTGGACTCGTCATTACGCAGTCTACTGAGTTATCCGCCTCCTTCTTCAATACACTTACCGCGTCTCCGCACTCAATGCGGAAGTTTGGCTTACGTATCAATGCGGTTGAGGCTGAGTCAACTACGGGATCAACTACGGAGTCAGTTTCCGGTGATAACTCCTCTGACACCGCTGCCACCACCAATCTCGCGGAATCGACTGAGCTTCCCCTGGACTAAACACTGATGAAGTAACCATGCGCTCTCACCGTCCTCCTTGACGACCTTTGCCGAGTGAATAACAACCCCATGTTTGTTGAGGACCTGTTCCTTACCTGAACTTCCGGGGTGGATGAGTACTACACCGTCTACTGGAAATCGAGTGCCAGCGACGGACTTACGCCACTCGATAAGCCGGTTGCAGGCCGGGCAGCGGCCCATATCGACTTGGGTAGAGGTCAAAATGGCACCTTGGGATCCGGCACCGGCACCCCTGGCGGTAGCTCCCACCCTACTGCGGACAACCCTTGACGCACCATTGCCAGTTCACGGCGCACACGATCTGCTGTCTCGTGACGCCATTTCACACTTGCCGCCACCTGACTCCAGACAGACTGCTGGGTGGCGGCAGGCATAAGTGTCAGTAGTACCGTCATCGATGTTTCGCAACCATGCTCCATAATCAGTGACACTATCGATTTCTCAAGATCTGCAGAATACTGCTTCTCCTTGGCGACTAACTCAGCCTCGGAACGCGCTTCATCTTGCTCAAACTGCTCCAGCAGTTGCACGGCGGTATCTGGATCGTCACAGGCCGCCATTAGCTCCGCAAGTTCATCACGGGTTATGGCGCTTCACCCCCCTCAAACGCCTCTATCAGTTTACGAGCCGTCGTCTTGCCGATTCCTGGCACCTTCTCTAACTCTTTGGCCGTCACCGTCCACTGAAGCGGTAACTTACCATCGAAGTAGTGGTAGAGTGCCTCAGCCCGATCTACCCCCACCCCCGGAAAGCTCTGGAGGAGTTGCAGACAGAAGTGGCGATGAGTATACTCACCCCAGTCGTCGGTGGTTTTGGGTCGGTTGTGCAGCGAGCGGTGTTCAGACTTTGCAAACCATTTTTCACTCTGAAGTAACGTCGCGGCGGTATCCTGTAGGTCATCGGTAATCAGTACAGGGATATGACAGTCCACAATGGCACTCAACACTAGGCCAGTCCACTGAGCCTTAGTAAATCGCCGCCGGTCGCTGAGCAGAAAACCGTCGCTGGTAAATGTCGGCCTACCTTCAACGAGTAGAAACGGATACACGATCTCGGGATGGCCGAGGAGCGTCAACTCATCTTGCAGTCGTCCGTCGTATAGCGAGTTGAGCAGGTCGCTAAAGGTCTTGCGCTGTACGCCGATCAGGCCGTCAGCAGCCGCGGTGAGGAAGTCAGCACCGTACTCCTCGGGTGTTGAGCAGACGATACCCAGGGCCTTGAGGTCAGGAGGTTCTGTAGGAGCGACAAGCCACGCCACACTACTCCGCCGCCCCCAGTTGAGCCATGATGTCGTCAAGGAGTTGGATATCGTCGCCGGCAGCAGCGATGAGGGTGTCAGTAATATCAGGGTCTTGACCGACTTCAGCAGCCTTGAGGCGGATCGAGTCGATGAGCATTTGGGCTTTGGTCGTCCCTACCCCCTCCTCCATCCACTGCGCGATGATCTGACCAACGAGTTCGGCATCGGTTGGCGGAAAGAGCTTGTGGTCGAGTTCAAAACACCGCGACTTAGATAGGTAGAGGTTGTGATCCTCATCTAGCGTGCCGACGATATCGAACTCAAACCCGATGCCGTCCCGCTGTCGCTGGTCGAGTGGAACCTTCTTCACTACCCCGCCCTCCATGCTGATACCGCGTTTACAACGGACAGTGGCAATCATGTTGGTTTTGCAGTGAACTAGAGCGTCCACGAACTTGTCATGTTCAGGGGAGGCTTTCCGCCACGCGCTTATATCAGCGTTTTTGTAGCGTGCGGCCTCGAGGCGTGCAGTCTCCTTGTCATGGATGGAAAGCACGCCACCGGGGGCAATCCACGCATGCGAGATCGAGTCCACGATCAGCGATGAGTAGCGCACCTCATCACGCTTGATAGCGGCGATGTACCGCTGAGGTGAGTAGTTACCGTCAATAGGGACCACATCGAACTTGGTCACTCGGCGGAACTTCACGCTGGACTTGTTCTCGGTGTCGATGAGGCATGGAGGAGTCCAACCGGCCCCCTTGGCGATCAACAACGCCCACAGGGTTTTACCGGCTCCTTCAAATCCTTCAAGAAGTACACGAGCCTTGGAATCATCGGCGAGTTCATCTGCGGGTATTGGTTCCGGGATATCGTTGACGGACACTACTACTTCACCTCTCCCTGGCCACCGAAGATGTTGAGTTCGTCGGCGGTGTGAGGCTGATTCACGGATTCCCTAATCCAGCCTGTCGGTGGGATCGACTCATACTCTTTATTGCACTTAGTACAGCGGAATGGACCATCGATGTCGTCTACCATGTCATCATGTTCCAAGGTGGATGCATCTACGGAAACAACTTCGCCATCCTCGGTGCCGTCGTCACTGAACACGATATCTGCATACCCCGAGATCAATCCTTTGCACCTGAACTTGTCGTTCCCGCACTCACACTTGAATAGGGACATCACCACTTATCCCCTTTCCGTATCTTTGTAAGTTCATCATGGATATTACGCAGTAAGTCGACGATCTCAAAGAGTGCAACGCTTATGAGTATTCCAATCCCTATCGCAGCCCCGACCAGATAACCCATATAGCACCTCTCTACTCAACCCACTCCTGGCATCCTCCTGCTACCCTGCAGTCGCGCCTAACTTCCGCCTGAGTTTGCGTATCGAATTCTTGATCACCCGCGACACTTGCGCCTGGCTAACCCCCAACTCCCGCCCAATCTGTTGCTGGGTCAGTTCATCGAAGTAATACAGAGTAAGTATCTGTTGCTGCTGTCCAGTTAGCGTTCTGATTACTTCAAATACTTCCTCAAGCGTGGCTGCGACCTCACTGTGACGGTACATCCGCTCGCACGAGCCGAAGTCTTTAGCCTCGATCAGGTCCGCCAACGTCCCCCACTCGCCTACTTGATGATCTAGGTGGACTAAGCCTCGATGCCGCCGCTGCTTCCGTAACTCCATAAAGATCTCGTTTTGCATCAGTAACACCGCATAGGTAGAGAAGGCAGTTCCCCGCTCTGCTGAGTAAGTCCGTGCCGCCTTGACCAAACCGACGCACGCAGTGGAGAAGAGGTCATCGAAATCGAGTTCTTTACCTAGACGCTTACGCCAGCGATACGCTATGAGTTTTGCCAGTCGTATGTGATCCTCTGGATGGATCATCACAGCACCACCTGACTCACTTGGAAGCCGCAAACTTCCCACCACCCCGGCTCAAGTACTCCAACTCGTGTTGAGCGCGGTAGATATGAAGGGCGTGCAGGAACACCGTCCAGGCGAGTTCGAGTTTCTTGCCATCGACGACGATCTGCTCAAACCCCTCGTCTTCGTTGCGGCCGATACGGATGATGCGTATCCGCTGAACGTTATGGCCGTTCTCACGAGCGGCTCGAGCGTAAGCAGCGAGTTGGAAAAGGTAGTCGTCGTAGATGGCCTTGCCGGTTTTGAAGTCCCAGAGTTCAAGCACACCGATGGACGGGTTGAGCGGTACACCCCCGTTAGACTCCGTAGGCTCATCTAGTCGTCCGTAGAAGTTACACAGAGCGTCAGTCGTCCCGCCATAGCCGAGTTCTTCAGAGATCAGTTTCATTTCTACGTCGAGCGGTTCGTACTTGTGCTGCGCTTGCCATTCAGTGAACTTGTTGTAGCAGTTGGTGGCGAGGGTCAGTTGGTCCGGGTTGAGCACAGGGAGATTGGGAGCACGGTTGGACAACGAGGCTTTGGCGAGTTCGTGAACCGCAGTGCCGATATCGGCGAGTTCGTCCAGTTGTTCGCCAACCTTGATACCCTGCAACCCCAACTTATTTGCCCAGCCGACGAGAGCAGGTTTGGCGATGACCGCTCCCAAAATGGTCGTTACGGAGGGGACACGAGTACCATCTTTCAAGCGGTAGATAGTTGTAGCCATTTCATACCTCCGAGTCCAAATTGATAACTTCACTACTTGTCCACTGCTCAGCCGCCATTTTTCCGAGTGTCGTAAGGCGATATTTGCCGATGCTAGGAGCCCTCTCAACAAACCCAGCATGCATCATTTCACGCAGTACCGACCTCATGTAGGTGCGTCCCATATCGAGTGCAGCATCGAGCTTCTCAGGAGATGCTGAGTCAATCCCGAGCTGCGCTAGAGTGTTGAACGAGTACAGAACGTCGCCCCAATCTAGCGCCACATGGAACTCTTTTTCGGAAGCAGAATCCATGCTTATTTCCCACCTTCCTAACACGCTGCAGTCTCACTCAAGATCCGATGGTGTCTGCAACTTTCTCAACTCAAAGAAACCTTCCAAGTCCGGCTCCATCAGCATAATTAGGCGCGCGTATCTAGAGTGGTAGTAGTTATTGAGCTTGAAGCCGGACGGATCTTTGGTTTCAAGGTGGATCTGCCAGCGCGTTACCTCCCAGAGCGTCTTGATGCCGTAGTGACTGAACCCCCTGCCATGCATTTGCCGAGCAAGACCGACTAGGACTTCGTACACTCTCGGGTTGTTGTTGTGAAACTCCCAGAAGTCGTCATCCAGTGCCACAACAACACCCCCAATACAGTCCGGGTCACACCGGCAGCCCCCACCCATCGCCACCGGCCATGGACGCCCCAACGTCGCTCCATACGCGGCATCACCTGCAAGAGGGTCTAGCCCCGCACTTCACCACGACTCGCGCCCCTACCACTCATCACCATCGACTCAGCCTCAGCCCTCTACCTTTACCTCCACCTCTAACAAGTATTCCGTCAACTCTAAAATGCACTTGTGGCACACATCGCGGTCTTTGTGCTTCGTCAACTTAGCCTCTTGACCACTGCTACCACAGAACGTGCAGCCGGGCCGGTAGAGCATCAGCACCACTTCGTCATCGCGGGTGAGGAACTCCAACGGTTGACCTGTTTTGATCCCTAACGTACTGCGGAGTTCTGCTGGCAGTACCACTCTGCCGAGGTCGTCTATTCTCCTGACGATGCCAGTGGACTCCATGTTGCTTACTTCTTCCGCCGCACGAGTTGGTAGATGGCACCGAAGACCAAACCGGATGCGAGTCCCCGAATGGCAACTGCCCAAAGATGCACTTAGATACCGGCTTCCTTTCGAGACTTGATCCAGTAGCCGGTATCCTTGGCGTCGATAACCTCTCTGGTCAGCCCTGCCGCCTTCACTCGGGCATTGAGTTCCTTGTCTCCGACGACGGCCTTGAGGAAGAGTTGGTGGGTGTCGTTGGTGAGCGCGAGAGCTTTGAGGTCGTTACGCACGTCGTCCCCAGCGTTCCCACCACCACTGTTCCCACCCGCGCTACCAGCACTACCACTAGCAGTCCCAGCGCCCGTACCACCACTCACCAACTTGTTGAACTTGGTCGGCATCAGGTGTTCATTTACGCGCTCTTCACCGCGAATCCGCATCTTGAACTCTTGAACCTTCCAGTGCCAGGAGGTCCCATCCCAGGGACCAATCCGCAACGGCGATCCCCTGAACTTCATATCCGGCCAGAGCTTGTTCCCCAACTCGACCGCCCTGCCGTACATCGTCGTCTTGATCAACTTGCCGCTCTTGGGCTTGGCGATCCCCCTACCGCCATCGACAACCTCGAATTCCTTACCCACGCTGAACAACTGCCGGATTTGGTCACTGCCATCATCTGGCTGAATCATGGCAATGAACAGAACCTGCTTGTTCCCCTCATCGTCGGCGTACTTGTCTTCGTAACCAAACTCAGAATTAACGACCGTACCGTCGAAGTCGTCCGTAAACCCTGAACCCAGTTCCCAGTCTTCTGAATACTCTCTACCCTGTTCATCCACCGGCAACTCGTTTCACCTCTTCATGTCATAAACGCTCACATACAATGGGTGCGGGCGAGGTCGGCCCGGTTTAGCAAGTCGATAAGGTTTGTCGTGGACCTCGCTCAAGTGCGGCTTTGACAGCAGCAGGCTTATCGGTAAGCCCTTCCTGCCACCACTTGGCAAACAGTTCCTTGGCGGGAATCCGGCGCTGCTTGGGGTTGCTGTAATCCCCTCGATAGAACTTCATAAACTCACCATCGAGAATCCAGGTATCGCACCAGTCTTCTTCGGACCTATTCCCCCTTCCAGTCATTTGAGTGATTGAGCGCACAGTTTGCACCCGATACCACGGCTCCCTAAACCGTGCAGCGACCTGGCGATCCTTGAGGTTCGGATAGGGAACTTTACAAATCACCTGCAAACGGCAAAGGTCGTCATCGAGACTGATGCCGCGCTCAAACGACGGCGCTACCAGTACAGCACCGGGGGTGGCCTTATACCGCTCCAATGCTTCCGCTCGTTCACCGGCAGAGGAATACACCACCATCAGGTTTGAGTAGAAACTGGACAACCAGATATACTTCGAGAGTTCATAGGTGTGGACATGGATCAGAGTCCGATGGCCGAGGTAGACAGTTAGTAGAGCGTCAATCGCCTCAACGAGTTTAGGATATGAGGTGTCCTTGGTGCGGAAGTTCATGGTTGTGACTGGCCACACGTAGACAGGACGGTTGGCGACTGGAAACGTGCAGGGGAGATCGATCCAACCGACTTCGGCTGGGTCAAGGCCGAGGTCACTACAGAACTGCGTCTTGGAGATAATCGAGCCACTCATCACGAGAAACTTCTTACCGTGCTTCCACAGGTACTGTTCGGCGTAGCGGGCAACCTTGATCGGCTTGAAACGGAGACTGTAATCCGAGTCGTCTACGCGAACCCAGGACTCTGGGTTAGTGCGGAGGTCTGATACCATCTCCGTGACGTTGGTTAGAGTGCGCTCCAGAAACGAGCGCTGCTTGAGGAGATAGGAGTACTTCTTTGTGTACTCAACACCTACTACTTTGCCGGTCATGCGAGCCACCATCAGACTGTGGCAGGCTTTACCCAAGGATTCGATTTCAGCCTTGAGTGCAGACAGAACGGAGGTGGATAACCATCCTCCCCACTCGTCAACCTTACGCTGTTGTCCGACCTCGGTTTTCGTCGAGCCTTTGAAGTTGGGGATCGTGAGGTGCAGACGGTCTAGGAGTCGCTTGCTGAACTCCACCTCCACGTAACTCATCAATGCTTGTTCTATCAGGTCCCCTTCGTCCAACACTACTAAGTCCCAGTTGCTGAAGCGGCCAATGTGGTTCGCTTCGAGCATGAAGTAAGCGGTATTGAGGACGCATAACTCGGCCTTGAGAGCCAAGTTTTTGGCGACTTGATATGGGCAGTCGTCAACTTCAGCACACCAGGAGCATGTAGGGTGGCCGTGTTCGTCGCGGTCGCGGAACTTCTTATCGCACTCACTACAGGAGACATCAGGGAACTCGGCAGGGTTGTCGAGGGTGGGATAGTTCAACCTACCCATCAGGATCTCGGCGTAGGGAAAATCGTTGATGAACTGGTGCTGGAGGTCGCGGCTGTGACAAGTATAGAGACACTTGCCGCCAACGAGTTTAGCGTAGGCCGCGGCGAGTAGAGTTTTGCCAGTGCCGGTAGGGGCTTGGACAAGGTTGACCTTGTATGGAGACTGTTCGAGTTCGGCTAAAGCGAGTATCTGGACCGGGCGGAACTCGGGGAAAGGGAGGCAAAGGTCGGTTGGGTCACTCCACCCTATAGCCACGTTTTCACCTCCTTCCGCAGGTCCGCAACGCCGCAGGTCCGCAACCGCAAGTCCGCAACGCCGCAAATCACCAGACCCTATTAAGAATGCGGACCTGTATACATCCTGCCGCAACGCCGCAAACCGTCGCCGCAACGCCGCAGGTCCGCAACGCCGCAGGTCCGCAACCGCAAGTCCGCAACGCCGCCTCCGCAAGTCCGAAAGTCCTCACCCCCTATAAGGCGTCCTTTGTTTCTACATATTGCCAAAAATGCTTCAGTGAGGAGTCACAGCGTTCAACCCACCGAGTCTTGAGTGTCCCTCCAGGAACTAACCAGTCATCACTTTTGCTAATCCCGGCAACGAACACTGCAACCACTGTGTGACTGAACTCGGCAGCCAAGTCGTTTGAGAGGTCGCGCAAGCGTGCCACCTGTTTTTCCGTCAGTCGCACAGTAAGACGTTGTGAACCCTGTCTAAAGATGTAATTTTCACTGAAGTTGTACCGACGCCGTATGGTTTCTCGTACCGAGTCTGACTCCAGCATCTGTTTACGTGAAGGTCCGTTGTAATCCCAAGAGGTAATCAGTCTCAATCCGCAGTCAACAGCGCCGATGTAGATGGTCGTATAGGACGGATGCAGGTCCTTCAAGTGCCCACTTGCAACTCTAGTCGGCACGTAGTAATTGGAGTGGATATACTCCATTGCATTCAGCACCTCAACCGGAAAGAGCCGCATATCCAAGCGCACCAGCTTTTCTTCGGGATCATGGTCATCAGCAGCCCGGTGACGGACATAGTGCTCTAAGGAGTTGTCATCCTCCAAAATCCAGTCGTCATCATAAGGACGAACTTCTGAAGGTGTATCAGTGGATTCATCCGCCATAGGACTCACCTCCTACAGCACCCCTGCTTCGTATAAAAACCTTGACGGCTCGACTTCCTTCCCGATCACCGCTGGAGAACTCAGCACTAACTTGTCCCTAGCCCTGGTCATGGCGACATAGGCAATCCGCCGCTCTTCTTCAATGTCGTCAGTGGTTTTGGCGCGACTGTGGGGGAGCAGTCCTTCACTCATACCGATGACGTAAACGGTCGGCCACTCTAAACCTTTAGCGCGATGGATGGTGCTTAGAGTTACCCGAGCGTCGTCGTCTTCAGCGTCAGTAAGTTCGTCAACAATGAGGTCGGCGTAGGCGATGAGGGCGGTAATGGAGTCGAACCCGGCTGCCACCTGTTCCAACTCGTCCAGGATCTCGACGCGGCCAGTCTGGTTGTCGTCGGCGGTGCCGTCACTGCCGGTGTTGACGCCGCGAGTGAGATACCAGGCGTCGTAGTGAGTAAGGTTGCGGATAGCCTTGATGGCTTCCACTGGAGACTCCGGTAATGTACACAGGATGTGAGTGAAATCGTCAACGCGGTTGAGTTGCATTTGATTCAAGGTGCTATCGCAGTAGACAGCAGCTACAAGGAGATCCCCGCCGCGCTTGAGTACTGAGTTGATATACTCCCGACCCAGCATCCGTGTCGGCGCCACAATCGCAGCCTTGAACGCATCCCCGTTGGTGTGGTCGTCAGCCAGCCTCAGATAGTTGAGGATGTCACTCACAGCCTTGAAGGCGAAGAAACTCATCCCGCCAACGATGCGGTAAGGGACCCCGTGCCGGATGAGGGCCAGTTCCATGTAGGCGGAGTAGGAGTTGGTGCGGTAGAGGACGGCAATGTCGCTCCATTTACCGCTGCTGACAATTTCTTTGGCGATGGACTCGGCTTCGGTGCTGGGGTTGTCGGGGTCCAGGAGGGATAAGGAGCCGAGGTCGGTGCGGTGAGGGCGTAACGTCAAGTCGAGTCGGGCCTTGTTACGGGAGATCAGTTTAGAGGACGTGCCGACTACCTGACTGACCGAACGGTAGTTGGTCTGAACACGATAGACGATAGCAGTGGGATAGGTGTCGGTGAAGTTCATGGTGAGTTGAGGTTGGGCGAAGCGGAACCCGTACATCGACTGGTCGATATCCCCGACTGCGAACAGGTTATTGCGTGGGGTGACGAGTAGTTGCAACATCTTCCACTGACCCCAGGATGTATCTTGGCACTCGTCTACCAGTACGTGGCTGAAGCGCTCCTGGTGGGTGGCGAGAAGTGCGGGGTCGATTTGCCATGCCTGCCATAGCAGGACGTTCATATCATCGAAGTCGATAGAGTTCTTTGACGCCTTAGCCGCTTGAAACAACTCATAGGCGTCGATCCAATCCTGAGCTGTTGCGGGACTTACTCCAGCGAAACGGCAGTCGGCGCGGATATCCACCCACCTTGGCCCGACCAACGCCGGGACCTCCTCAGCCGGTACGGCGTCGGGGAGATATAGTCTATCGCGGCACGCAGAGAAAAAATGGAGGAGGTCGTCAGCGCGGAGTTTCTTGGTGGAGAGTTCCATGCCGATCTCGTTACCTGAGTACTTACGGTCGAGGAGCAGGTTAGCGAGGTAGCCGCAAGTGGCATCCCCGACTACTTCCTTGGACTTGTGGCCGGTGTTACGCCAGTGTTCACGGAGTAGCCGGTAGCATTGGGCATGGATGGTGCCGAGGGCTAGTGTGGAGGTAGAGGTGGAGCCTATCAGTGAAGTAAGCCGGGACTCCATTTCGCCGGTGGCCTTCTTGGTGAACGTGCAGACAAAGATCGCCTCTGGCCTCACCCCAGAGTTGACGAGGTGCTGAACACGGTAGGTCAACACCCGCGTCTTGCCAGCGCCTGGCCCGGCTACGACCAACGCTGGGCCTACACCATGCCTCACCGCTGCTGATTGCTCCGCATCTAACCCCACGCTGCCATCCGCTGGGCTCACCAAAAACACCTCATCTGGTTGGCTATATAGACTTAGAACGGGATGGCATCGTGGAGTTCTGGTGCGTAGTGAATGGCGACCTTACCGGCCAGCACAGCGGATAGAATGTTGCCAGCGGTATCGTGGCTGTTGAGGTAAATGTGGACAACACCCTTAGAATCGACTTTGAGTTGATATCGTCCTTTGACTGTGAAGGGAGCAGCATGAATTGGTTTACGTGGAGCGACGAATCTACCAGTGTCTAACAGAGCAGTAGAGCCAATCTGGCCACTCATGACCTCATCCCTTACTGTGTTACATTACTGTGTTACATTACTGTGCTACTGAATTGGACTCGGTTGAGGCAATTACTTCTAAGATGGCTTCGGTCAGTTCATGAGTAGAGATTTCAAGCAATTTGGCATAAGCAGGCCAGCGATGCGCGTCGGGGACGTGTTTGCCGCTTTCCCAACGCTGCACTGCACGCTCATGTACGCCAAGATCTCTGGCGATATCGCATTGCGACTTGCCAGCGGCTAAGCGGAGTGTGACGAGTCGCGTATTGACCCGGCGGCGTCGCATAATCAGTGTCCTCCAAAAAGACTGTTCGCATGGTGTGCGTGCATGGCGTGCATGGTGTTCGCGTATCGTGCCTGTAACGTTCGTAGCACACCCGGACGACAATGTAACATTATACGTCCGGTCCATGCGCGTCAAGACCATAACGCGACACTATCCCTCCAAAACCACCCATTCTCCCCCGGTGCTCCCCCAGTACTCATCCGGTACACACCCGGCGTCAATCGAACACACCCATACCACGCACCCGACATACGACGTTGCATTGGTGTCTGGTAGGTGGTAGGGTGGATGCGTTGGCGCACTATGGATGGTCGCCTATAGGGGAGGTGAACACATGCAAACGGCATCGACGGACACGAGAGAGAGCACGGCTGAACAGCAAACAGCGGCCAGCGCGGATGACGCCATTTACCGCACCCGCATCGGCACCCGCATTAGCCTCCTGCGTCAGCAGCGTGGCCTGACCATCGCGGCCTTGGCAACTGCCGCAGGTATCAGCCGGGGACAACTTCATCGCATTCTCAAAGGTGAGTGCATCATGCGGTCCACGACGCAACAACGGATCGCCAAGGCGCTGGGCTTGAGCGATTTGTGGAGCGACAATGCAGCTGAGGAAGAAGTCAACGTTGCTGACACGCTGACTAACGATGAGTCGCGGGTACTGCTGATGTGGCGGAGCATAGAACCATCACAGCAGAAGAAGGTGTTGAAGGAGCTGGCGTTTCTGTTTGCTGGACTGACTGACGCGGATTTGCAGTAGTGGATTAGTAGTTTGTCAGTAGTTGGTTAGTAGTGAGTTAGTAGCAAGTGATGTCCGGTTGGTCGCCTGAGGCACCCGAATGATGTAGGCCGAATGGTTGTGGATAAAGGGTCCCATTCCATTTCGCCTACGGAGACAAGGGATTGCGGGTGTGTATGACACTCTTGGTATCTAGTGTACCGATCACCGCTACCGATGGACGATCATCCACACTCAGAACCTTTGAAGTCACTTTAGCACACACTGTTGCCCAGTCTCCTTTTGGTCGCATTTACCACTCACGAGCCTATAACCTCAGCACGATACCTACACTGTATGTATTCAGGAGGTGAACGCGCAGTGGATATCAGCGATTGTCAAGATACGCACATCACCGCTTATCTAGAGTATCGGTCGGCTAACTCTAGTCCGAGAACTGTCTATCGACTTGCTGCGGAACTCTCCAATTGGCGCTCGTGGATCGCCTCCAGGGGTGGCGTCCTAGCTGCCACCCAACTCAATGCTGAACAGTATATAGCCAAACTCACTGTCGCCCCGATGTCCAAATGGAACATTATCTACACTTTGCGTGGACTATACAAGTGGATGAAGCGGCATAAGTACATTGAGGACAACCCGTGGTTGGAAGTGTATGGACCACGGAAGCCACTGCGACAGGTCAGAGTACTTACCCCTCAGGAGATTTGTCTGGTTGGGTCCACCTTTGATCACGACTCAGTACGCGGACAGCGCGATCAGGCGTTCTTCCTGTTTCTCCGGGATACCGGGTGTCGCATCAGCGAAGCCATGGGAGTCAATACCGCCGATATCCACCTGTGCCAAGCTGAGGACGAAACTGGCGAAGCCGTGGTACTGGGTAAGAACGATAAAGAGCGGACAGTATTCTTCGGTTGGGAGACTTCGCAGTCAATCGAAACTTGGCTAACCACCGGCCGACCCCACTGGATCAAGAGTCGCAGCGGTCCCGTCTTCCTTGGCTATCATGGTGCTAAACTCTCTCGGAGCACCGCTCACCAAATCATTGTGCGCCTGGAACACCAGGCGGGACTTGCTCGCCACATCCATGCCCACCTACTCCGTCATACCTTCGCCACCTCGATGCTCCAAGGCGGCTGTAACCTCTATGCACTCAAGCAACTTCTAGGCCATGCCAGCCTCAAGTCTACCGAAATCTACCTACACCTAGTTACTGACGATCTCAAAGAGTCCTACCGTCATGCCTCGAATCATCACGAGTATCATGCTGAGTAGAAAGGGGTGGATAGGTGAACTCACTTACTAGAGCAGAACGAAAATTGTTGTTTTTGCTACGTAATCGGCCTGATCTACTCCATAAGGTGATCATTGAGGAACTGATGCCCCGAGCTAAAGGTGAAGGTAATATAGGACTGTTGAGACTGTGCAAGCAAATTGTCGGAGTGAATCGGAAAGGGGCTAAGAGTGGTGGAGTGATTATTAGGAGGTTGGAGAAGCCTGGGGGAGAATAGTAGGGGGAGGTGGGATAGAAAGTTGGAGGGGGAGTAAACAACCTCCTCCCCCACCTCAACTCACTCAGCCGCTTTGTTATCCAAGTCCTCCGAGATAATCTTCAGTACTCTGGCTAGTAGCAAACTCCGCCCTCGCTTGATCATGCGCTTCGTCGGCTCTGGATCGCTCTTCATCATGTTTGCCGCCAACACAGTCAGTGTAGACAAAACTGCAAAAGCCACATCGCCTATGGAGTGTCCATTGAGCTTTTTTATAAACGAGTCTACTACCTCACGAACGAACTCATCCATGATGGTAGCTTCGGAATCATCTAGCGACTGAATATGTATAGAACTCGCAAGCGACACAAAAGCGAAGGCGTCCTCAGGTTGTACGAAAATTTCGTCAGTAACATTGGACTTGTCACTCATAGTGCGCCTCCTGGTAAGTAGCCTCCTGGTAGGTAGCCTCCTGGTGAGCGTTGGTGAGCGTTGAGCAAAGGGGCCGGGTTTCCCCGACCCCTAATGTTACTCCACTAATGTTACTCCCCCAATGTTACTCCCCCAATGTTACTCCCCTAAACCCATCACAATCCCAGTAATGGACTCATGCGTCAGGGTGTCCATCAGTTGCACTATGAGGCGCATACGGGCCTCGCTGATCATTTCTGCTGTCAGGACGGTGCCCACAGGTCCAGGATGACGAAAATCCGAGACAACCGAGGTAACGAGGCCGATCAGTGCGAAGGCGATTTCGCCGCGTGAGTGCAGGTGGGCGACTTGACGAAAGGCATGTACGACCTCTAGGGTGAACTCCGCAATCTTGGACTTATCATTGGCCTGGTCTGCATCTTGCTCTATATCGTGGACGTAAGAGGCGCTGGCCATCATCAGGACAGCAAACGAGTCTTCAGGGTTGGTATACAACTCGGCAGCCTCGGCGTCGCTGATAGCCTTGCGGAACGCTGCAATGGGATCGTTTCCCGCTCCGTCCTCTGCGTCCATGATAACCTCCCCAGTACGGTGCGTCGTTAGGACTTTACTTCAGTTATTTTGCGGCTTTCATCCGCTTGTACATCCAGTCCACCATGCCGCCAACCAGGAACATGCCTAGAATGGCTGCTATATCCCACTTCCAAAGCCATATGGCGTGCCAGTAACCATAGCCGTGCGCAGCCAGAAATGAAGTTGCCCACTGCGGCACAACGAACTTATAGACCAGCCACGCTACACCTAAAGATACGGTCAACCCTTCGCCGAGTGATCCTAATAGACTTGCAAAGATTTCTACTGCAGCTCGGTTGATCGCTTTGTCGGCCTCAGTCTGTTGCTGCATTATGGAACTCTACCTCCCAATTCATTGTCTAGACTGAGACAAGGGGGCCGGTAAGTCACCGACCCCCTCAACCATCTCAACCCCTCAACCGCGCCACCAGTCGTTAGTCCGACACGGCCTCCAGGAGTTCGTACGTCTTGTCCAGCATTGGGTGTCCCCCGGCGATGAGGTCGAACCGACGCTCTCGCCAGGTCGGCGTATAGCGCTTGGGCTGTTGGTGGGCCACGAAGTCCGCCACGGCGTTGACCGCGCCCCAGCCGGTATCAGCAAACTGTTTGAGGTCATCAACGTACATCTTGGTGCTGAGTTCGATGCGTTCCTCATACACCCGACGCTCGCCACGCTCGGAGTTGGAGTTGTCCTGGATGAGTTGGCCGACGATGAACTGCCACTGCTCCTCATGGAGCTTCTGGTTGGCGAGGTTGTCGGCCACCTCATCCAGTTTGATAAGGTACTCGCCGGCAAGGAGTAAGGTCCGCTTGGCCTCCTGCAACTTGCCCTGAATGTCGCCGGTATGCCAGGTCGTCCAGCGCCGCTGGGTGCCCTGGAGCGCCATGTTGAGGGTGTTGTTGCAGACCACTCGCACGGGGGTAATCATGGCCGTGACTGCCGAAGTGCCATCATGCGAGTTCGTGAACAGGAGGTAAGGGTCTACCTTGTCGCCCAGGATGTTCGTGTCACTGTTCATGTGGGCAAGTACCCAGATTTTCTTGCCACGCAGGAGTGAGCCAGCGGTTTCGTACTTGACTTCCCCGCTCCCCACCAACTCATCCACGAAGCCGAACGCCTCATGGTTCTGCACAATACGGTAGTCCTTGCTCACTACTGCCAGCACGCTACGGTCGGAGCTTCGGATATTGGCCACATAGTCCTCAACCTCAGCGAGCGTCGGCACCCCGCTGACCTCAGGACCCTTGACATACACCGGCTCGGAACCGACCGTCCACCCCAGCCCGGACTTCTCTAGGGCCTCTTGGGCCGTGATCGCCTCGGGAACCTCGGTTCCGAGTCCATGCCACGGCACCCCGCGCCCATCAGCATTGGCGTACATCATCGACTCAATCTCATGAGGCATGCAGGTCGTCCCCTTCTTTAGAGTCTGTTGGTGTTGAGTCGGTAGCCTCGGCAGTGTCTCGAAGCTCGTTCTTGAGCTTGGCGAGGTAGTCTCTCATTGCGGCCTCAACAATCGACCGCATTGAGTTGCCGGTGCGGTCACTCAATCGCCTGAGTTCCCCGGCTACCTCCACCGATAGCTCCAAGTTGATTCGGTCAATCAGGCGCTGGTGCGTCATGTGGTTCACCCCCTCACTGACCGTCTACTCCGGTATACAGTCTGTGCGGTCGTCATGGATAGCGTAGCATGTGTGTGTGTGTGTGTAAAGGGGATGATGCATGCGCGACACATCGGGTGATACATCCATGATGCAACCACACACCGGGCGCCATCATCCCGTCCACGGTGCCCACCATGGCACGGAACGGGGATAGGTGGCATAGTTGGCCACCTATCCCCGTTTCCGCATGTTAGGCGCGTTGGGCGCGTTGGGCGTGATTGCCGTTAGAGTCGCCGTTGGAGTCATCACTGAGGACATCGGAGATATGGAGCAACACCTTCAACTGCTCGGCCCTCCAACCCCCCGACCAATGCCCTGTACTTGTCGCCAAGATCCGCATCCGAGCGAACCCTAACTGATGCGTGATGCTCTTATCCTGGGTGTCCTTGGACTTGAGTATCTCACCGATGGTGGTAAGGCCCTCAGCAGCATGGAGCAGGTCAGGGTTCCAGCGGCGCCGACGGCTCAACCTGGCATCCTCCTGACTTGCGTGGCCACCCTGCCGAGTTCGTCATACAGTACGCCGTTTGCGTCCCCATCGTAGAAGTCGAACAACTCAACGATGAAGGCGGATCCGAGTGCCTTATGCATCCGATAGACGAGTTCGACAGCATGCTTGAGCGGAGTCGGCTTGATGGCCTCGGTGCTCGTTACCGGGACCTTGGCAACAGCTTCTGCGGTGGCGGCAGCGGGGTCAGTGATGAATAACTTGTTAGGCTTGTGGGGCCACAAACCTAACTTATTCCACTCATCCCTGACCACCGGATGATAGACATCACCTTTGACCAGATACTCAGGAGAGTTATGAGCGCGTGCCCAGGCGCGGAACTCAGACTCTTCCTTGGGGCTTAGGTAACGGAAAGTCATGGACATACTCACTATTGCCTCCTCCACCGGGCATCATAGGACCCCTCGGCTGCGGCCATGGCGTCGGCTGGAGTGACAAAGGCAACCTGACCAGAAGAGGTCAGTACCTCATACTTGGTGTAGTTGCCGGGAAACCGCCTGAGGATTGTCCAGTACCAAACATAGACTTCATCCTCAAGCACCCGATGCACTCGAAGTTTGAAGTTACCAATACGCTTGGTGTACTCCAAGTCCCACCCCTCAGCCGGGGCGTACATATCCACTTATTCACCTCCTTTGGCGATAGGACACTAGCGCCAGTCGACCGCCACAGCCTCGATGGATGTGGGGACGCTTGAACAGTCGCTGAGTTCCGAGTAGGTATCCGCATGACCGGCACTGATACAGGTATGCAAAGAACTCAGTGGTGGGCGGGAGAGGCTTGCAGTGTGGACTAGCGCCAACCACCTGCAGCATATGCTGGAAGGTAGGATCACGGTCGCGCGTATTGCCAGTGTTCACGTACTGATACAGATGCACCATTTCATGGAGAAGCGTACTCCGGGTATGGGGCCACCCGTAAGCGAGGTGATAGTCCAAACTGAGGCGGATTTCCATGTGGGTACTCTGGCGCCAGAAGCGGAACACACCGCCCCTGCAGGTAGAGCGCATCCAGTCGATGACCCCTGGCTCCGGCAGGTTGCCATGAAAGTAACGGTTATTCAGTTCATGGAAGCAGTCCCAGAGTTTCTGGAGGTCCTGCGCCTCTCCAGCCACGGTTTCACCTCCTTTTGGCCATGAACGGCCTGGGGGAAGCGGTCCCCCAGGTGGCGGGCTTGCACCGCTCTAAGACTTGGCGGCCCTGGATTGAATCCACTCACCTTTCACACGCAGCGCGCGACAGGCAGGACACTTGTAACAGCCGATGGTGGGCTTGTAATATGCAGTCTCTCCGCAAGATCCGCACACACAAGGAGCGTATTCGTTGCAGGCCATCCTATCGACAGGACCGACCTCCGACCCACGTTCCCGCATTTGAGTTAGCCAAGGATTGGACAATTCCGAATCACTCCTTTCTAGTAGGGTACGGTTCCTAGTAAGGTAGGGACGGCTTCCCGATGTACAAACTTGTCGTCACACCCGACCTCGCCACCAGGAGAATTACCATTCTCATCCCGGCCGGCTCGTACCAACTTGTCCCCCGCCACGAACCGAAACTTATTCTCCGCACCCACCAATGACGCTGGGGGGCGGATACCGCACCATAGACCTTCACATCAGATCCCCCACCCGGAGACGCGCTGAGACGAAGCGCAGATCCCCGGTCAAGCGGTCGCGCACCGCAATCACTCGGCCCTGGTTCAACCACCGAAACAACGTCACCCGTTTGGTAGCGTTGAGTGTCTTGACCTCCGGGAACTTGGCCAAGAACTCCACATACCGCATGATGTAAACCTCCAGTGTATTTATTGGACTGACACAATGCCCCCCAACTTTTATATTGGGAGGCATTGTGCTGATAGGTGGCGCAGAGATTTTCGGGCGGTTGGATCATCGGTGCGGGAGGTCGGGTGCGGGTGCGGGTGCGGTACGATCAGCCCTGGTAATCGGCATGGGCGAGTTCGACGTGGTAGCTCTTGCCGTTGATCAGGTTATTTACAGTGCAGCCCTTCCAGCCGCCAGCACTGTTGCTGATATGCGAGTCAAGCGACGTGCCAGCGTTCTCAGCCGCAAAGACCGAGCGCAGGTTATTTACGTCGCTGCCCTGTCCGCCGGTCTTATACCAGGAAAGGTTAGACAAGGACTGGAGCGCTGTTGCGGCAGTGACCTCTTCGCCGTTCACGCGAGCGCGAAACGTGGACTTCGCGGTGCCGCCATTGCCGGTGCTGGTTGCGACTCGGTTAGCGACTCGCGGAGTCCCAACCACCTTGGGTGGATTGACCACGGCCATCGGATCGGCCAGGTGCAGGACATGCGACAGGGCTGCCGCAATGCGCTGTTCAATCGTTGCTAGAGTGTTCTTGGCGACAAGCGCCTTGGCGTCCAGCGCCTGGAGTTCCGTTTCCAGAACTTCCATGATCTTGCCATTCTTGCCGTTGGCCTTCCGGGAGTTGATCTCGTCGGCAAGTTCCTTGCGCTCCGAGTTCAATGTGACCATCACGGTTTCCAGTTCGCCGAACCCTTCCCGGATCTTCGCCGCGATGGCATCCCGCAACAGGTCGGGCGCGGGTGCCTCGGGAACCGTTGGCGCCTCGGGTGCCGCAGGATTTACGGAAACCGTAGGCGTTGCGGGTGCCTCGGGCGCGATGTCGGGCGCTTCGGGTGCGGGTGCCTCGGGCGCGATGTCCTTTACGGGTGCCGCATCCTTCGGCGCGACATCCTTCGGCGCGACATCCTTCGCGGGAACATGAGCGCCATGGTTCTTGCTCTTGGCTACTTCTGCTGCCATTTGTCAGCGCACTTCTTTCGTGCGCCACCTATCATTATTCAGCTATCAAGGTGCCCCGCTGCCTCCGCCGCGTTGGCGTATCGGAGCGGCATTGGTACTATAGAGCGGACATGCGATGCATGCATGTGTGTGGATGACGCATCTTGGACGATACATAGTCGGTTTAGGTGTGCGGTGCGGTGTTTGCTCCGTCTAACGTCCGATTGCTACGATTTACGCCACGTAGCGCCAACGTACCATTGTAGCGCCAACGCGACACCATGAACGGTTCGCGGCCCTATAGATGGTACGCCGTGCTACGCCAACGCCAACGGCAACCACGCCCGTCCATGGCGCCCTGTGGCGCATGGTAGGCGTTGACGTGGCCTAGATGCCACGATGGGTTGCCGGTGCGTCATGGTGGCCACGTTGACGCCGCGTTGACCGCGTACCAGGCAAACCCTGCGATCACAAGGCATTGCCGTTCGTCCGTGTTCCCAATCCCTTCCTTTCCCTCATTCTTACATATATGTCAGATAAGAGTCATTAGGTGACATACCACAACATATGGCAGTTGTGGTAAATGCAAAAACAAAAAACAAAAAAATGTCAAAAACAAAACTGAAACGACCTGCCTTGCTGACAGGTCGCTCAGGTGGTCGTTAGTTCTCAGTGTGTCGCGAGGTCGGTTAGGCTTCGGCACCATCGCTGAGGTCTTCGGCCTCGGTGGCCTCGTTGGCGTTGGTGGTTGAGCGTAGCACAGGCGAACGTTCGATGTGCGACAAACTCACATTTTGGACACGCTCCACAAGCGCGCTCCCCCCACCGCTCCCCTCACCATTCCCCCCGGTCGGTCCCCCCGGTCGGTCCCCCCGGTCCCCCAGCCTTGCCGCATCCCCCACGTACCGGAGTACCGCGTCACTCCACCCGTAGACGTACTGGATATCGGGGTGGTTTGGTGGAGTAGGCCGGTCGCCATAGGGGACCAGGGTAACGAGGATGGCGCGGGCTGCCGGGTTGACCCGACGACGGTACTCACTCCACGTCGAAAAGAATCCAGGTCCAGCCCAGTCCTGGTTATCAGTAAGACCGATGTACAAATCCACCGGGTGCCGTTGCAGCAGTAACGACCGCAGCGGTACGGAGAGATCCGTCCCCCCATATACCATCTGCCCAATACTCTGGGTGATCGTCATGAGCGAGTCAAGGCGCGAAGTCGTCATGCGCTGGACCTGGGTATTGAACGGCATGACCTCGACTCCGGGACTACTCTTCCATAACGCCGCTGCGAACATCGCCCCGATCTCAGCCGCTGAGGTGAACTTACCCACCGGCATATTCATGGAGTACGATACGTCTGGGGCTACTACCACTCTCCCCGGTAACACTGGCGCGTTGGCTAGGCTCAACTCTAGCGCCCGGTACAGGGCCTCGATTAGGGAGTCGGGTACGAAGCGTTCTAGGTTATTCTCGATAGCCCTGACTGCAGTAAGAAAACGGAAGGGGAACAAGTGCGTCTTGGCGATGATCTCCGGGTTGGTGAGAGTTGTTATCGCATTACTCACCGCCCCAGGATTGTTCCACACCCCTGCCCGTCCAAACTCATTCAACCCCCGGAGCAGGTTGAAGTAGGGTGCGACAGCGGCAAGAGCGGTCATCGTCGCAGTGTCCTTCTTGGCCAGGCGGGGCACCACCGCCTCATAAGGCAGCCGGTGATTGCGGATAGTAGAGGCTACGTACTCCGCCGTCACAGCCCCCTCATTCTTCAGCCTGGCTATGGACTCCAAGGCGCGGATACTTGGGATGAGTTCAGCGTTGATCTCACCCTTCACCAGCCACTTGTACACCGCGTTCCGCCAGGGTGCTACAGCCCTCGGGTGGGTGAGGCGCAGGAGGTTCCGCAACGACAGCTTCTCACCACTCCCGCTGTACTTCATGGCCTGGTACTCGTCAAGCCTGTAGCGTAGCCAGTCGCGAGCAATCCGCTGCGCCAATCCACCGAACTCTCTACCGGCTGCCCCGCTCTGCACAAAGGCGACGAAGTTACGTAGGTCGTCCCCAGTGCGGAGGATGCGGAGATAGATGCGACAAGCCGCGTCTTTCGCCTCCTGATTACCAGCGGTGAGGAGGGCTAGAGCCATAATCGGTGCCGAGCGGATATACCCCTCCTCGCGAGCCAACACCGCTGCCTTGGCGACATAGGTAGGGTCGGTCACTATCGCCTGCCTAAGTACCTTCAAGGCTTCGGTAGAGAGTTCACGTCCGCTGGCATAGAAGGCGTTGCCGAAGTTTCCCAGCATCAAGACCTCAGCCACACGCTTTTGGTAAGTGGTATTCCAGGCCGGAAACCCTTCCTGGTTCCTGGTGTCGGGCTGGGGGGCTGAAGCTGGAATCGGCCCCATCGGGTGCGGTGCGGGATGGCGCCCATCAGCGGGTGGGAACTGACGATTTATACGGCTCGGCACTGTCGATACCCCTCCTCTACTTATCTATGTTTACTTTTCAATTACATGAACATCGACTACCTTGCCATCAATCACCTCACACAAACACCGCGATCCGTTCGGCAGCACCGTAACGACCTTATAAACTTGCCTGATACTTATAGGTCGCACCAGGCGACGATCTAGTGGAGGAATTATGTCCATGTTTTGCATACACTGAAGGGCGATACGCCAAGCATCAGTTGCATCCACTGTCGATGCTCTCCTCTACCTTATTGCATCGGTACGCAGCAATCTTGTTGATCGCTGCCACAACCTCTTCATGGCTACTGAACCTCACAACCTCACCATCATCAACAATCTCAGGAATCCCAACAAGTAAGCCCTCCGTGTCCAGCACGGCTAACTCCCATTGCAACATGCTGACAGGTCCCAACACCACTGAGATTCTAAGTCCATTACGGCACATAAATAAGTACCGCTCAAACACAACGCTTTCTTCCCCAGGCCGTGGATGAAACTCAATAACCTCCACGTCATAGATAACACCTGAGAGCCTTGTAAGTTTATTGCTATCATCCACGGTGCTTACACCTACTCTAAAACTACTCCAAAGCCGCCTTGGCCTTCTTCAACAGTTCAATGATCATGTCGAGGTGCTTGCTACAAATGTTATTCAATATCCCACTTACAGCAAAGCGCATCACTGGTGGCTCTGGACAGTTGCCGCAAACACAACCGCTGAGTTCATTGGAATTACAGGACTCAGCAGTTATCCCAGTAAACAAACCATTATCATGTACTCCAAAACGAAACGTCACTTCCACAATCTACACTTCCTCTATAAACGGGAACGCCGCACTCCTAACCGTTCATGCCCGGCAGTAGTGCGGCGTTCGCGTTTCCGAAGTACGTGCGACAAAGGACGGCAGAAGATCTGTTTGGACTGATGACAAGTCAGTTGCAGTAGCCTCTACCTGTGCTCGCACGTCAGCCGTTCCTATAACAGATGTACAAGTGTGGGCGACAAGTGACGGACGGGGTTATTTTTAGGTGCTCTTCCATTCTGAGCTACAAGACCTTATGGCCTTGACAGGATTCGAACCTGTGACAACCTGCTTACATGCAGTAACCTCGTCCTGTGCTCGCCCGCTGAATCATAAACCCGATGAATTAGAAACTTGCGCGACAAGTAACGGTAGGAGTCAGTTTTGCTATTTCAGAGCAGTAACCTCTACCTGTGCTCGCGCAATGGATACTTACTAACATGAAATGGAACTCATGGGACGACAAGTGATCGGCGGGGTCTCGCGTTCCTATGAGTAAGAACGCTGCGTTCAAGATCAAAGCCTTGTGCAGTAACCTCGCCAGGTGCTCGCCCCACGCCCATATGGTACATCGGGTGTGGCGCGGGTGTCAACGTTAGGTGACAATTTGTCCGCTACGCGCACCAAAAGGGGACCGAATGGCCGCATTGGCACCTACCGCGCCCTACGTTGCATCTTGTATATGTCCGGGTCATATCATCCACCTGGCATCCATTCCGTCGATCTGGGGGCATCCTACGTGGGGGGTTTTTGAGTCAGATTGGTGAGTGAGTGCGTAAGTAGTAGGTAAGTAGTTGGTGAGTTGTTGTTGATGGTCAGATATCTGGCATAAACTGAGCATCGGACTCACCTGGCATAGCATGTAAATACCTTGCCGTCGTTACTGCCGAAGCGTGGCCCAAGTTGGCTTGCACTAAGTGGAGCGGCGCACCGTGTCTGATGGCGTGAGTTGCCCGCGCATGTCTCATCCAGTGCGGGCTTACGTCCTTACCTACCACCTTACGCAACCGCTCCATAATCCGCACTCCGGTTCTCGTGGTAAACTGCCATAACTGACCCTCGTGAGGCTTACCCACCCACAGTTGAACAAGCTCCGCAATAACTCCATCGGGGATCTGGACAGTGCGAGTTTTACCCCCTTTACCGTAGATCGTCGCCCAGCACCGATCATCGTTGTCCCAACTTATATCCTGCCACGTTACACTGACCGACTCACTAACCCGCAACCCAGTACCATAGAGGAATCGCACAAAGGCATGGTCGCGGCCAGGCGGCGCGTGGTCGATGAGTGAATTGACCTCAAACTCGGTAAGGAGCCTTTCGCGCAAAGTATCCTTGAGGTTGGGGGTTTTGGTGTGAGCCCAGGGGTTATCTGAGGTGATCCTAGCCGCAATCAGGAAGTTCCACAAACTGCTCATCGCCGAGATCGTCAGTTTGACGGTGGCGGGTTTATACTTGGCAAAGAGTTTGACGATAATCGAGCGTACTTCTGTATCGTCGATGGTGAGTAGATAACTAAAGGGAACAATTTTGGTAACGCGGGTAAGAGACTCTGAGTAGGTTTGAGAACTCTTGGCTGAACCTTGGGATGCCAGCCAGGAGTTGATTGTAAACGTTACTCGAACTGTAAGACCTGATTCAACCTCATTTGGTGGAGGGTTGAAGAGGTCGGGGAGTGGTGCGTACTTATTATTATTGAGGGTGACGCTACGATTCACTTCAGTACATCCTTCACCTTGATCTCGCCCTGCTTTGCCAGGTCCCCTGCCGCAGTAATACCAGGATGATTGGAAGTCGCAGGATTCTGCAACCGGCCTGCTACTTCCTCAATCAGCGCTGGGAACTGACCCAAGATGTTCGAGATATCTGATAGTGGATTGACGCTGAGAGCCTTGTTCCGACCATGACCTACCTCTAAGGCGCCGAGAGCCACCAAGGCCCCTACGAGGGTTAGTACAGTGCCAGTAGTGAGGTGCCAGCCAAAGGTTTGGTTAGCGATAGGTACAAGGATCGCCACAATCCCACTGATAAACGAGGTGAGTCGTGGGTCTAGGTTATCCATGATCGTCCTCCTACCGCTCCCGTCGCACACCAATACTTGGGCGTCCCAAGTGCAGGTTGCCGAAATGGATGTGGCCGCGTCCACTCAATATCAGGTTTGTAAACAATTGGGGCATCCCGCCGTTCATAACGCAGTGCATGACCGCTGAAACAACCACAGCGTGGACAACAACACGTACTGGCACGTTCCCCACGATGTAATCGCTGAACCCAGCGATGACTACAGTTTGTACAGACGTAGTTCATCGAGTACATAGTTTACCCTCCTGACCGAAACGCCAGCCCCAACCCCACCACATGAGCTTTAGCCCGCTCCAACAACTGCGGCGTCGCTACCTCGTGCGCTAACTCCAACGCCCTGGTGTTCCCAGTCGTCGCATAGTCACCGAACGCTCGGCACAGATCGGCACTCTCACCTGACCTACACATATACTTCAACATCTGGTAGCAAGCACGACAATGAGGGCCGGAGTTACCTCCGACCCCCACTGTCGCCCCGCCGATCCCATCTACTCCCGCCATCCGACGACCGCCTCGCCGGAATCTGATCGGACGCTGCCACTCTGGACAGCAGCCCGTCGTATACCAAGTTCGTACTTAGCCCCAGGACCTCGCAGGCACGTCGCGGTATCCAGCCCAAACCGCTTTAGGCTCTCGCAGTACTTACGAGTCGCCAGTAATGGTTCACTGGTCAGACCGATTAGCGGCTCAGGCCCTCGATCCACCGGGTAGCCCACCGGCTGGGGTCAGTCTGCCCGATGCGCTGAGCAAAAGCGGGCTGAGCCGCTGCCGTCCCCTGTGCGTACCGGCTACCCACACCGGCCTGGCAAGTCGCGGGGGAGAGGCCGAACTGGGCCAACCCCTCGCAGTAACGCTGAGCGTCGCCGTGGTAGTTGCGAGCGCCGAGTTCAGCATTGCGCTTCCACTTCATCGCAGCGGCCTGGATTCCGCCGACCAAGAAGTGCTGGTTTGCGGTCATATCTTCAGTGAATCGACCGAAGACTCGTCCCACCGATAACACCTCCATGCAAAAAGGGCCGCGGAGTAAACTCCGTGGCCCTAACCGCCACTGAAACATGTGTGATGTGCGGCGTTCTGTTGCGGGGATCCTACACCTGTAGCACGCAGCGGTCAAGAGAGACTAGTAACAGAAGCAGTCGAAGCGGTCGAAGCAGTTGGAGTGATCGGAGTGGTCGAAGCGGTTGGAATAGTCGGAGTCGGCTCATCCACTCCATGCACCTTGGCTTCCAACGCCTCCAGCCGCGACGCGAACTCGTGGAATACGGACTCAATGTGATCCACAGCCGTAGTCCAGTTTTCGCGATTGAGCGTAGCGTCCTCGTGGCGCAGGTGGCCGATCAGCGTCTCAACCCGCTGCAATAACCCCATAGTTGTCACCCCCCTTCATTGTACAGGGTGTAGGTTACATCGGCGTAGGTTACATCTGCCGGTACGACAACCCCAAGAGCTGCAACGTCGCCAGTGCCGTTGTCACCGATTCCGCACCATCCCCCACCACAGCGCACTTGGCCCCGGTGGAGTGATCAAAGCACAATGAACTTATCCCGTCGATATACCTCAACTCACCAATACGCTCACCATTCGGCGAAGACACTTCGTAAGTTTCGAGTGGCTTGGCAGGCTTGATTGCCGAGTTGAACACACCAAACCTACGCTCGATGTCTTGCTCGAAGGTCTTAGCCACAGCCTGAGCGCAGGAGGTGTCACCAGGAGGGCACATCGCTGTACCGTACCCGAGTGCAGCACGACCAGGAGTGATCTCAGCCATGGTTGACCCCTCCAACAATCGGTGGACAAACAATTACCTCGCGACGGAAAGTGATGAGAGGCTGCTTCACCTTTTGACTCCGCTCGAACCCTAGCGGTACGTCAATCGGCGGTAACTCTGGATTTGCTGTTCTCATAACGTTATACTGAGAAATCAGTCCATCGATCTCTCCCTGAACCCTTTGCAACTCAACAAGTGTTTTGTCTGCTTCAACGTTGAAGCGCGACAGATTAGCGCGTTCGGATGGAGTAATATCAGCAGGATGGATACCAGATACTCCTGACTCACGCTCAAACAGCCCGTACAATTCATTGTACTGCTTATCGAGTTTATTGATACGGTTTACTAACCCCTGCGAGATGTGTACAGTGTCGCGAAACGAGTCGTCTGAGGTTTCTGACTCATCTTCTTCATCAGGACCAGCAAGCGACTCATCACCCTGCGGCACCGTCATAATCCGCTCGTACTCACCACTTGGTCCAACCAACCCAATCCCCAGCCCACCTGAGACTGGAGCCACCCTGACAATATACCCTTCAGGTCCTTGAAACTGCTGCAATGCGGTGCCGTGAGCGGCTTGGTACTGTTTCAACGCCGCCTCAGCCAAGCGGCGCTTCTGGTTGACAGTAAGGGTGAAAGACTGCATCATTCTAGGCTCGACATTATGCTGATAATCTTGTGGTGGATTCCTTACCAGTATCGGGATTGGCATGTAAGAATTGAGAGTTGCACTACCGCCATCCCAAATCAGTTTTATCCAGGGACCATGCTGCTGTACGTCGGTAAGTTCTACCCACTGACTACTAGCAATGCCCTGTACTGGAGTGTCATCTGGAAGACGGATATAGTCACCGCCAGCAAGTTCGCCAATGTACTTCCTAGAGGTAAACACTGATATCGGTCCAGGCTCTACCTTCAACCCTACCGGCTGCACATATACCGACTGTACCGGCGCTGTTACCGACCGCAGCGCAGGACACATTTCAGCCGCAAGTTCTCCATCGGCCCCTTGCGCCGCTTTGACCATCCAATCCGTGGCCCACTTCACATCCTCAAACATCTGCGGGTCTACATGCTTCCTTAGCAACTCCCAGTCTACACCCCTGGAAGCTGCCATTACTACGTTACCATCGCGGTCCTCAAGCGGCATCCCCAACTCAGTCAACGCCGCAATCACCGTCAACTCAGTGGCTTCCTCAGCCTTATCCCTAATCTGCGGTGTAATTACACTGATAGGTAGACACTGCTTATTATGCAGGAGCGCGTGGACCCCTTCATGAATCAGGACCTGCAAGTGGTAAGGGTCTTCTTTATCCATCGCCGCCGGGTTCAAACTCACCTGATTAGTGGCCGGTGCGTACTCACCCTCAATGATAATGCCCACCGTGCCACTCTGAGGTTGCCGATAAACGACCTTGACACTGCGATCACGCAGCCGATTCTTGATGTTGTCGAAGTACAGGACAGAACTCTTGCCTGTGGTGACTTCTTGTACTTGAGCCTGCGTCGGGAGTCCAAACAACTCCAGCTTGCTAAAATCCACACCCGAGTCTCGATTCGCGCCACCTAGAGTAATCATTTGGAACTTCTGCGGTAGGTCGCTTCTGAACCCTTCACGTAAACCTGTGGCCTGTACGGCAATCTTGGATAGAGATTCGGAACTGTTCGCGTTACGGACTTGAGTGAGCAAATCGTTGACTTGCTTTGCATAACTCCGAAGTACTGTTTGTTCAGTATGAGAGTTGTTAGCAATCTTCTCAGGTGTCCAGTCATAGGTGAGGAGCGCTGCTAACTCCTCCTGAGCGAACGCTAACCGGCTTTGAACGTCTGGGTCGGTCCACCCCTTACTCACAGCATCTTTCGCCGACTTCCGCAGTGTAGCCGCTACGGCTGCCAGGTGTGCATCCCCACATTCAACGCACCCGGACTCGAGCGCGGTCGCCCGTCCGTACAATGGGTCCGCTTTGGCGTCGAACGTCGGCACCGCCCCGGTGGCTACCGCCATCTGCAATGCCATCGCGGCGTTCCCTGCTGCCGCAGCCGCGTCCGAGATCCCCGCCGCCGACGTTAGCGAGTTCAACGTTAACTCGCGAGTAGTACGAATAAGCGGCAGTATAGCGTCCACAGCTCGTCTTTGATTATCCGGTACACGCTCTGGCGAAAGGACGTATCGCTCAGCCTCAGTAAGTTCATCGGCCATTTTCCTAGCATCATTCAACCGCTGCACAGCGTCAGGATGGTTGATATCCCGTCGAGCGAATCTAGCCGCTTCCTTCAACGCCGCAGCTAAATCAACTGTGTGGTCGCGGATATCAGCAAGTGAGGTGATCGAGCCCACTTCAGCCACAGTGACAGTCGAGTTATTATCCTGGTTACTGTCCTGGCTACTGCCTTGGTCACTATTCGACTTCTTCTTTCGACCCCCACCATGCTTCTGGCTAAACTCAGCCTCGATCTTGTCGATGCGAGTGGTTAGTTCAGCCTGATAATCCTTACTGGGATGGGTTTGATTCACCAGCATGTTGGCTAGGTGGGGGGCGACTGATGGATGAGTGATAAAATCCAACACGTCGTCAAAGAGTGTTGTCGGCACCGTCCACCCCTCCTACGATCTACTGATGACGTACCCAACGCCCACTAAGGCGAGTCCAAGTATGGTAAGTTCTTTAGGTTGCAAGCCAAACAGTGATACAGGAGCGACGGTTGGTACAGTCATCGAGGGGACCACAATCGGCGCTGCAGTTGTTGTCTGAGTACCGAGAGGCTGGGTGCTGACCGGCTGAGTGGGGCTAACCACCGGCACCATGGGCACTCCAGTTGTGATACTACTAACAGACTGTAACCCCTGAGGGATAAACTGCTTCCAGCTACCATCATTCCAAGTTGTCCAGGCGCTAAGTCCGCCACCATCATTACCCGCGATGTACGCTGCGACGCCAGCGCAGTTTTGATAATTACTCAACCACTGTGCCATCGCGCACGGATCGGTAACACTCTTTGCGCCGCTCTGTGTCATGAGTTTAGTTACCAGGTCGAAGTGAACAGGGATATGGATTTGCCAGGTGCCCAAGGAAGTGTAACCGTTACAGTTCCAGGTCGTGTAAGGAATACTGGAACCGTTGATCTTGTCCCCAGGCCCATTGGTAAAGTTGTCCTCGGCACCAGCAATCGCCACCATGACGACCCTCAGCGGCAACATCCCAGCAGACGTACTGATAGGTGTGGTAGGAAAGACGCGCGAAGCAGTGAGTACATCTGCCAGCGCCACTTACCTCACCTCACTCATTTCCAGTAATGTCCGACAACCATGCTTGCCAGTGGACCTACCACCGCCGCCATCACTACCAGCCAAATCTGCGCCTTTACAGAACTGATATCACTCAATGCACCAGTCAATCCTGCAGACAACTTGGCTACTTCCCTTGCTAACTCATACACCCGATTGTCCAGAGTGGAGCCACCCAGTTTGTTCTCCACTCATACCACTCCAAGTTGTGGACGCTAGTTTAGTGACCATAAGCCACCCAACGCACATTGAATGTTGAGCCTGCCTGTAGAGTAGTGATATCAACGTTGATCGTGAAGCCGGTCTTGCTGCGGTTGGTTTCCCACAAACCTCCGAATACTAGAGTTTGCACTGATGGCGAGCCAATGGTGAGATGGATATTGTCAATGTTGGTAGGGAAGGGAGTTGTGAGCACGACAGCCGAGGTAACAACCCCTGCCGCAGCTCCTGATAACCCTGTTACTACCCCGGACTTGACCAACTCGCCAGCCACCAGTCCATCACTGGTAGCCATGGCTCCAACCTGATCGGGCGTAATGGTTCCGAGTCCCATCTGTGCCACTCTACGCCCTCCCCTCAATCCAGCCATTGACTGTAACGTTATTCGCGATACCAGCCGTGACTACTAGAGTGATAATCTCGCCACCAGTAGACCTAATGAGCAGTGGTGCTAGAGAGTAATCATCGACGGCCAAACTTTGCGCGGTATACCAGGAGAATGAGTCTGCACCCTTTACCGGGTCCGTCCACGTCGCCTCCACAGTAACCACAGTCGCCGCGTTGGCTACCTCAAGGTACGGTGTCACCCGGTACAGTCCGCGTCGCTGCGCCGTAAGCTGCAGGACAGTGGTAGCCGCTATCGTACTCAGCAGCGTCCCATTGGCCTCAGCCAGAATCAGTGTTTTGCGTGGGGCGTATAGTGTACTCATTAGTTCATCCCAACCAGTACACGATCACTGAAGTTTTGGGCCTGGTCCCCGTAGACCGACCGCAACCCAGCCGCATCGACCAACCCTAGCCTCAACCGCAGAATGTTACTGAGGCTGATCCTCCATCCCTCAACCCGTACCGGGATGGGAGCATCGGGCGCCGCGCTCACACTCTGAATCTTGAACGTCAGAGTCCTAAGCGCCGGTACGAACATGCTAAATCCATTCTCTAGATCCATCGCGTCAGCCCGTAGCATGAGGTGTTGCTGATCATCGTCGCGATCACACTGAATCGTCACTCCATCGTCAAAGAAGGCGTCACTGGATATGGAGGTAATGACGATGAGCTGATTAGAGTATGCCTGGGCGATGTAGAAAGCCTGACCGCCACTTGTCGGCGTGGCTAGATACTGGTCAAAGTTGTTGATGGAGGGGCTGATACGCCGGTTACGATACGAGCCCTTGATGATATCGGCGATATCCAAGGGTCTAGTGCCACTTTGCAACGTGGGGTTGGTCTGCTCACGAACCCGCTTGGTCGCTGCTAACTCTGATTGGGTGATCGAGTACCCATGCAGAATCTTGTCACTCGTCGGCATCCGCCAAATCGTGAATGTGGAGTTGATTTGCAGCGTCGGCACAACCCCACCACTCTGATTGAGGATGTACATGGCGAGGTTGCTTACCGCACCCATGCCGACTTCGCGCTGTAACAACGACGGAGGAAAATCAGTGCTACGATACTGCACTAGTTGACCATCGGCCACAATCTGAATCAGCACATTTGGAATTGGGGTAATACCGAGTGATGTGAGTTCAACGTAGATGTCAGGACTGCCGCCAGTGTTCCACCCGCGTAGGGTAGGCATGATCGGAATACGAGCGTTGACCGCAAGGTTTGAGAGTACTGCAGTTTGTGGGAACTGCTCAAGCCAATACTTGCCCGCAGACTTCACTGCGTCAATATCTATGAGTTGTCCCAAGGCCCTAACCACCTTGTTTGCGTCGTAGGCGTCACACTGTTTGCATCGTAGGTAAGAGTAAAGGAAAGGGTAGAGTAGGAGGTAATTACTCACCTACCACTCTACCCCTGAATACTAACCGTCGTTCTCGTATTCGCCCTGCTCAGGACCAATCAGAGTGAATACCGTACCGGCAGTAGTCGCAGTGCCGTACTCCCACATCCTCGACTGTGGGTTGAGGAAGAAGTGATCAGCGGTTGCCGAGTAGACATCCTGGTCAACAACCGCCTGAATAGGACTGGTAGTAGAGGCGGTGCCTCCAGCAGCGCCAGTCTCCACTACCACCGAGGTCAAGTGGTCGAAGTTCGGTGCGTCAGCGGGAAGCGCTGTCAAGGTGCTAACCACCACAACACCGGGGACGAAGGTAAACTGCGCCATGATCGTCCTCCTACTCTGTGGATGCGAAGCGACATCTACACCCATCTAAGATACAGCTAGGATACAGCATGTCGCTCAGCCGCTACACCTTGAGTTATCCGCGCTCCACTAACGTTCCGTTGAACGCCGTCACCACCGCATCCGCCGGAATCGCCGCCCCATTGGCCGCGATAAACGGCGCAGCGTTGTCACCCATCACCAGGAGTTCCCCAGGCCACTTGCCGAGCGGGACATAGGTGGACTTTTCGTTGACATACGGAGCCGCAGCGCCGAACGTGAGCTGATTGACCAATGGAGTGAGGTAGATACCGGGTAGACCGTTCTGCTGTTGAGGCAGGTCGGTGCCGTTCATCGTCCACCCGGCTCTAGCCAGGTTCAATCCACCCCACCACGGCGTACCGGGCGCCCCAGCCTGTCCCGGAGCCAGAGGCACCGGACGCACTCCAAACCCCTTGAGGATGAAGGCATCAGCGTTGAGCCCGAACACCATCCCCAAGTCCTGAAACTGATCCTCAACGTTCTGGTCCGCACCGCCAACCTCGTGCTGGTTGCTGTAACGGTACGACGCCTGCTGCTGAGTGGCCTGATTGTTGAACGCAAAGCGCCAGTACGGGTTGATCTTCAACTGACCCTGTTCAGGCCCACCAGGATACGAGGTCCAGGTATCCAGGTCCATCGCGCCAGCCGGAAGGAAGGTGCCACTGAGAGCGGACTTGCCATCCACCTGCCGCCGCCAGGTCTGGTATTGGAAGTTGTTTGTCCACTGCTTACGCAGCAGTTGGAGTTGAGCCGAGGTGTACTGGAATCCCTTGACCTCGAGGCGGAAACCGCCGAACGTGCGCCCATTCGGCAAGGCGCCAGTCGTCACTCCATACACCGAACTGACTTGGAGTGCTAGATCGCGGTTGAACTTCGGAGTAGTGTTCAGGAGCGGCAAATTACCCTTCTGCCGTACCGCCATCCACAACGGCATACCGAACTGGATACGCAGAGTACGTGCCCCACGGACCAACTCACGCCTCGGAGTCATTAGAGTCCAGCCGAAACCCGGGAGGTTGAGGTAGTGCTGATAAGGCTTCGAGTCTAGAATCACCGATACTTCGCGCAGGTCCTGATACCAGAGGCCGGTGAGATCCTTGGGCGGGGTAAGTTCAATTTCGGTGATCTCCCGAGCAACGATACCGGAGGTTGAGGAGGAAGTTACCGTTGCTGGAGTAGCCAACGCGCCTGGAGCCGTTTGATAGGTCCGAGTCTGCCCCGCGTTGAGTCCAGTGGTATCGGTGATGTCCAGGAATGTCCGCTCAATGGTATAGGTATCCGGCATACTCTACCTCCTGTAATGCGTTGAGCTAGGAGGCAATGGAACTCCATGAAACCGAGTTGGTCAGAAACTGGGTTTGTCAGTAACCCGCGTTGCCGATCTCCATCGCGACCGAAGACGAACTGGCAGGAACTCCACCCGACGCCACTCCAGCGTTGAACGCAGGCTGAGTGGTAGTGGCCGGCAGTGCCGTGATTGCTGGAGTGAGGAGCTTGCGCCGCACGAGATCGGAGGACAGCATGCCAATACCCCATGCCGCCGCACTGTCTACGGCCCTGTGATAGTTGGGGTTACGCAAGCCGGGAGCGCCCATGCCGCTGAACACGGCTAGCCCAAGAGCAAAGAGTTCAGAGTTGGTAGCGCGGGACGAGACTGGCTTGAGCTTCACGTCGAGCAGGTCAGCCGCTGCACCCGCCGCCGCTGCGCCACCCCAGCCATAGGTGTCCACCCGAAACGGCATCTTTCTGTCCCCTCCCCTGAGCACAAAAAAAGGGCGCTGGCAGCGAGTAAACTCGCCGACAGCGCCCTAACCGCGCTAGCATCTGTGCTACTGACATGACTCTATGTCGCGTTGCGTTGGAGATACATTACACCTTGCGTCGTGAACGAAGCAATAGTACGACGCAACATCAGGCATCAGCAATAAAGAACACATCGAGCGCAATCACTGAAGTGTCAGCCGACACCCCAACTGTAACCCGCCGACCCTTGGCGACATGCACCACCTCCCCATCATACCAAGTATTGAGTGATAAATTGACACCGTTATTCAAGTCAATAAAGGTGTTGCCATTATCTACTGAGATTTGCCAGCGGGAAGCAGCAAACGCAATCGCTCCACTTATAAGCAGATAGCCGTTTGCTGGAACCTCCCAAGGGTCGAAAAGTCCTTGGCCTGCGATGGCTTGAATACTGCCTAAATTGGCAGAAGTGAATACGGTATAAGGAAAACGACTCGTGCGGATAGCCGCTGTCGGTCGGCGAATCTCCGGTGCTGCTACAGCATCGAGGATCGTTTCGACCTCACGCGGCTCAAGATTATCAGTTACAGCAGGAGAGGGATCAATCGCAGTTGCAACATTAGGCTCCATTTAGACTAACAACCCTCCAGCCGCTTCCACGGTAGCCGGTATTGCCTGACCTGCTGCTTTCGCCAGCGAGATAAGTAATCCGAGTGAAGCAGTGCTAATGGCACCGATCTTGGCTAGGTCTACTAAGTGACTCCAAACCCAGTTAGGAACTGTGACTCTAGCGCTTATAAGTGCGTTGACAAAATCCACGAACGGGTTATGCGATGCGGCTGTTGGAGCTGTAGAGGTTGTGGGAGCTGTAGTCGGACTCGGCTGTGTTACTGGAGCCGTAGCGGTCGGCGGCGAGGTCGGCGGCGTACCCCCGGTTCCACCTCCGCCCCCGGTTCCCCCGGAACCCGAAGGCGGCTTGGAACTGAATATCCACTGCGCTCCACTCTTGATAATGTAACCCAAGACTTGACCAGAAGCACCGATAACCGCGTAAACCACTACACCGCCGATGGTCAGCTCAGTAAGTGAACCCCCAGCGCGTTTGATTGCCGCTTTCGCCGCTGAGATCGCACCACTCGCAATGTCGTTGATCGCAGTGCCAATTGCGTTACCTATGTCAGTACCAACTGACGTACTAGAGGCGATACCAGAAGTAATAGACTTATATCCCACATACCCGACCGTCACAAGTCCAGCAACGGTCAATGCTGTGCCAAGTCCACTGTTAGCCACATTTACCCGCCACCCATCATGGCGTTATATGCTGAACTACCAGGAGGAGCGTAAAATCCAGTGCCATTGATGCCGTGGATGAAGACTCCACCGCTCGTAGTCGGAGTGAATGTAGTGGACCCTTTATAACTCGAAGGTGGGGAAGTCTGTACCTGAGTCGGAGCGCTGGCTATCACAGTCGCGCCCCCACCACCGTAGGGCTGTAGGACAGTTCCAGCGCTCACAGCTTGCGTCGGCGAAGGCTGTGACGGGGATGAGGACTGAGTTTGAGTCTGAGCCTGTTTACTAGCCACCGCATTGTTGATATCAATGTCGATCTGGGACTGTTGAGCCGCTAGGGCATCCCAGGCCGCAGTAGCCGAGGTGTACGTCTTGCCGTTGATCGTAATTGGCTGCAACTGTAGACCAGTTTGCGTCTGTAGACCAACCAAGGCCCGAAGTTGAGTGATTTGCGTACCGAGACTGTTATACTGAGAAACTAGGTTACTGACCCCAGCCCCTTGAGCCTGTTGAGTGTATGTCGAGGTCAAGGGGCTAGTCACCGTAGGGTTGAGGTACGTCTTCGCGAGTTGACTGACATAGGGATTGGAGTTGTTTAGACCAGTCTGTACTAACTGATTAGCCGTAACTGGTTGAGGTGTTGCTGCTGGTTGAGGTGTTGCCACAACCGATGGAGATTGTTGAGCCGGTGTGGACTGAATAGCCTTGACCACTGGCTGCGTCGGCGCAGGATTGACGCTGAGAGCCGGTGCCTGGACCGCAGGCACGTCTACCGTAACATACGTTGCAGACGGCGCCGGAGCACCAATCACCGCCGACGCCAGTGAACTGTTAGCATCAAAACCCAACCTTATGCTCTTGCCAGCATAGATCGTCGCTAGATTACCCTCTGACCGCATCACCAATGGCGCGGTGCTACCGGATGCCACCGAACCACTCGTTACCGCAGTAAAGTGGCCAGCTACCTTACCATCAGGATCAACAATGACCCCTGACAGTTGTGATGCGTCGAGTTGTCCACTAGTGTTCTGTAAAAGCACAGTCGCGCTAAGCGGCTGACCGACTGCCACCGTTCCTGGAGTAATCGATATGACACTCCAGGCCGCGGCAGTGGTTGCTGTAGTAGTGCCGATTGAGGGTGCAGTTACGCTGCCAGTTAGACCTGCGCCACTAATCGTCGTACCACTTAGGCCGGTCGCCTTTCCACCCATCCCCTTCACGACGAAGTACCCACCGACAATCGCCGCTGCCACCAGGAGGATGCCGCCCCCGGCCTTCTTGGCCGACGACGATATCTGATACGGCATCACCACAGTAGTAGGCATCGGCAGCGCCACCTGCGCCCCAACCCCGGTGCCAACCATCGTACCGCGTGCCATACCTATCCCCCTTTACGTAGGCGGCTCTACGTCAGCGACTCTACGACGGCGATCCCGCCGCAAACCACCCCTGCGCCACTGTCGGCAAATCCGGAGGTAGAGGCTGTTGCGGGTGAGTCCTCACCCACCAGTTCACCGCTGTTTGACTCTGAGCATAAGAGGCAAACGGATAACCCGATGGCACTTGGTTACTTTGCTCATTAGCCGTTTCCACGATTGCTTGCGGGTTGAACGCACTGCTGCTCGGGTCCAGAGTTGGGCTCAGGGGAATCGGCATCACAGCCGGTAAGTTTGTAGTGCCATTCGAGAGCTTGAACACCTGGGCAGCACTGTAGTTAGTTTGGAGCCCCAGTGCATACGACGAGGGCGACAACGCCTGAGCTGGACCACTCGGCGTATCGACAATCTGTGAAGTGGGTTTAGCGTATTGGGTGCTGGTGCTCACCGGAATCGTACTCACGCCGGCAGGCGCACTGAAGTTAGGGGTGCCCGAAGTCGGTGTAACGGGGATGTTCACTGGACCGATGTACTGTAGAGTGATATTCGCGTTGACCGGCACGTTGAGATTGACTGTCACTGCCGGGACGTTGACACTCACCGCAACCCCAGTCGGAGCGCCAGTCGTAGTCTTGATCAACAGTGGTGAGGATGGCTGCGATTGTGCCCCAAAACTCCCAATCACAACCACATACACATCATAATCAGTGTTCTCCTGCAACCCGTCAATCACTGCAACCTCAGTACTCGACCGCGCCAAGACCTCGTTGTTGGCTAAATCATGCCACTCATAATAGCGGGCTCCGAGTACCGGACTCACCGCCACAATAACCGAACTGGCCGTAGCACCTAAAACTCGTAGGTTATCCGGGGTGCCAAGCGCCGAAGGAGCTGCCATCGGAGTGGTTGGCACGACAGTTACACTACCACTGCTACTACCACTGCCGACAACCGGACTCGCCACAATCGCTCCTTTATTCTTCCACCACAAGTAGGCACCCACCGCTGCTGCCAGCAACAGTAGATTACTGTTACCACTTTTAGCCGGGGGATGATACAGACCGGCTTGCGACAGCGCCGTTACGAGAGTTGACGGCTCAGCAGTACGAATCGTCCGTACATCAGTTACAGTGCCGTAAGGTTGCTGATACTCTTTCGTGATGCTGGCACCGGAGCCACCACGACTAGAGTTGCGCTGAGTCGTGCTGCTAGCCATTGACGACTCACCCTTGCTTGGACAGCGGTTGAGTTGGGGAGTGCCCCGCGATGGTGGCAGCTTGGATGGCAGGCGGTGCTGCTACACTCAGCTCTGGTAAATAACCGTGCTTGCTGAGATAGTAGAGTAGTCCACCGCCGATGATCCATGGTAGCCAGTTATGACCTGCCGAGGGTGGAGGCGCCCCCCGGCCAGCCGTAAAGCCGGTAAAGCCAGTAAAAGGTAAGTTGACTCCAAGGTGATAGCCACCGTTTTGCTTAGACGGCTGTGGCTGCTGAACTGCCATATACAGCGCCCCCTAAACCCTGATCACATCTAGATACGATGTTACACCCGCGCCGCCGCCACGTCAGCCTCCGCAAGAAATGCCGTGATTACAGTAACAATTTGACGTAGAAACCACTCATCATGCTGCCAGAGACTAATCCCTACTGATCTACGTTTACGTAACAACTCGTCAATAACCCACTGTAGGTTAGATACCGAGTTGAGTTGACGTAATTCACTCAAACCGCGGGCTCCAAGTAAGCTCAATGCCAGTTTGATCTGGGATTTAGAGTGCTTGGCTAAGATTTCAGTGGCAATATCCTTCTCGGACTTGGCAGCCTCAATGACATGCTTGGCAGAGGTCGTATTGAGCCAGTCATTTACCGCCGCCATCACCGCATCGCGTCCACTTATCAATACGGTGTCCCCTCATCGATTAGCATGAAGTCCTCATCTGGTGACTCGACTGCTTCACCTGTCTCGGCAGTTGTCTCGGCAGTAGGTTGACGTTGCGGCTCATCAGTCTGCTCAGGTTGGCCACCGACTTCGCCGCCGCCCTGGCCCTCAGGCGGTGGAGTGGCGGCTTTTCCCGAGGTGTCAAGTAACACCCCACACGCCGGACAGATCGACTGAGCCCGAGGGTTCTTTAGAATAAACTCCTCACCGCATTTGCCACACTTATACCGGGGGAAGTCCACATCGCCCGCCTCGTCTCGTTCACCTCGCTTGTTACCCAAGGCCGTCAAGGCACCGCCGACAAGATCACTCCGCGACGCCAACTCCCGATCAAACCGTCGCTCCTCAGAGGCTATCTTGTCCTTCTCTACTCCAATCTTGGCGAGAGCGATTTCCCGATCCAAGTCGGTATTCTCAGAACTGCCTATTGGCTTACCAGAAACAGTCTCAATCAGCTTCTTGGCGTGGGCGATCTCCGCAACCGTATCCCGCTGCATGCTCCCTTGTACTGTCTCTATCCCAATCTTCGCGAGCATGTCGGTTGCCGAGTTACCGTTACCCTTGAGTTCATCGCGTAGTTCCCGCAGCGTTTCCTTCTGATCCTTACTCATAGCCTCGATGAGTTTTGAGGTACGCTCTTCGGCCTTGCCCTGCATTTCCATCATGGTTTTTGCCGTTGCCGCATTAGACTCAATGACTGCCTTGACGATAGTTGCCATACCCGACTCGCCGCGTCCGCCTCCTCCACTCCCTCCTTCGCCAATCACCCCAGCCTTCTTCAGCATCTTCAGCATTTTCTTTAGTGATTTACCTTCGCCATCACTGCTACTCCCACCGCTATTGGCCACTCCAGCCATGCCACGTTCAACGATCTGCCCGACACCACTCATCACACTCGTCATGACGCCCCGACCGACATTCTTCTCGAAGTCGTCCTTGGACTCAGGGGTAGGCTTCTCCCCCATCGACAGCGCCTCAGCAATCGTAAACCCATCGCCCTTTGGCGACTCACTCACTGTCGCCTTCGCCCTCGGCATCCTCGTCACCATCCTCAGAGTCTATGTTGGCATGGACGGCAGCCTCATCCAGTTGATCGCGGACTTGTTTAGCAAAGCCAGGGTTGATCTTCTCAGCCCCCTGCACAATGAAGGAGGCAAGTTGAACATCATCTAAAGATTCCAAGGTCGCAATGTAACTCTTGACTACAAGCTCTCTGGAGGCTTCGTTGGAGGTAGCGAGTCGATCTCGCATGGCGAAGGGTAAGAGTCGGCGGAAGGAGTCGCGAAGGGTGTCAGTGATGAAGTTGCTAAACCCTTCTGCGGAGTGGGAGTAGTTTTCGCCATCTTCGCGTAGGAAGTTTGGCATAAGCACCATAGCGTAGGCGAGTACCCAGTGAGGAAATTGGAGCTTACCACCGCCTACGTCGAAGGTGAGCTTAGCGGTGCCACGAGATTTTACTTCAGGCTTCATAAAATCTTGGTGAGCTGAGTCTTGCCAGGACTGCCCAGCGTTACTCCCCCTAGTCGCCTTTGAGTGTCCAGGTTTACCAGGGGTGCTAGAGGTGTCAGAAGATTCCTCAGGCTCTGGTTTGGCTCTACTTCCTGATTCAGCCGTACCCTTACCCTCAATCAGTCCGGCATCGACAGCCTCAGGGGTGTTCTTCGCCAGTAGGTGGTTGTCATCATCGAACAATCCCAGACGACGATGGCCACCCGATACCCCACCACCCTGCTTGATGTGGTCCATAAGCTTCCAGAACGCTTTACCTTTCTCAGTCTCCGGGAAATCAGCTCCACACTCACAAATCCATTTCACTCTAACGGCCTCCAAATAAGAAGGGCGCAGGGGATGACTCCCCTGCGCCCTAACCGCGCCGCCAGATTTGTTATATCACTCATAGCCTACCGGGCGCTACCGGACGCTATCCCCTACCACTGTCCAAAACGGGGCCGCGTTCACAGTGGTAGGAGGCAGAAGACCGAACGAACGGTGAGTAGCACAAGAACTAGGAACCGGCTACCATCCCTTGCGCCGTTTTGATCGACCAGAACGTATTTTCAGCATCTGATACGGCTGAAGCAAGAACAGCGGCCAAAGAGGGCGTAACCGGGGGTGGAGTGATAACGGGTGAGTTTGTGGGCGAGGGTAGCGAAGGTGATGGAGTTACCAGGGGAGTTACCAAACCGGCTCCTGGGACTAACAGTGCCTTGTCGATCAGGTCCAGACCGCACACGCCCCCATAGACTCCACCAGTCGTCTGCCAGATCCGCACAGCACCCCAGGTCTGCAAGTCAGGAATATCGGGATGCCACTGTGGGACCTCAGTGTAACTGAATCCTGACTTGGACACCCACTTCGCATCCCACAAGATGAGTCGTTGTACGTTGCCGGTCTTATCAGCGGCTAGAGCCTCCAAGTACGACTTGCCAAGGTTGCCATCCGGTCCACACAACCCGTAAAGTATCCCAGCCCCATCATATGGAGTCGGGCGCATCCCATCACACCAGCCGCGTACCCAGTCGCCAGTAACAGTAGCCTTACCTTCCACGTCCCCGGTGAGGTAAGTACCAATAGGGATACCGATCTCTCGGGCTTGGACAACTGCCCGCCGCGCGTCTGTCACTCCAAGTTCGTAGGTGCCGACCGTGCCGCCGTTGATGTTCGAGTCGGAGTAAATAGGGAGAAGGGGCTTGCGGCGAGTGTTGACGAGCCAGTTGACCTCCTGGGGCGTGAGGGGAATCGCCGCACCGCCGCCAGTATCGATGTAGCGACAGACGAAAGCGAGTGGAGCCCCATACCACTTCTCGGCATCGTCAAGGCGAGTCAGATTAGGTTCCACTTCTTCGTCACAGGGTCGGGAGAAATCCGCACCGACTGCGTGACTGATCGCGTGACTCATTGACGTTCACCACCTACTTATAGGTGAAAAAGTAATGGGACTTGGAGTGTTGAGTTCCAAGTCCCATTAGGTGAGTTTGTTGTGGCGACAGTCTTTTCAGTTCATGGATTAGGTTTCGTGACGCACCACCCCGAGCGCCCATTGTCGTTCCCACAGTAATACGTCCCTGGCGGCTGTGGTACATCCTGCATCGTACCTGCACCCGGTCCTATTACTGGATCGGTTGCCTGCCAGGTGAACCATGTCCCGCTAGCAACCGACCCGTAGTAAGACTGTAGCAGTCCGTATACTGCCTGAGTCACCGTCTCGTTACTCGGTAGGCTGGATTGCAGCACGCACATACCGTTGACGATCAGGTTTGGAGCTTGGCAGTCAACGGGGTAGATCATCTTGCCACTGCCCAGAATGGGAATCGCATTGCCACCGAACTGCTGCAACCATGCAGCGTCCGACTGTCCCGAGTTACAGGCATCCTTGGGTGGCGCCAGCGCATTGAGTCCGCTGCCATCACTATTGTAGAGGTTGAACTGCTCTACCGGAGCGTTCGGTGTGGTGCCACCGTAAATCCCCTGCGCCTGGGTCGCCACCTGACCGGCCCCATTGAACTGCAGCACCGTCTTGCCGCACTGTACGGTCGTTGTCGTCGAGCCGCTGGCAGCAGGTAACACATCCCCAGTGGCCGCGTACTGCACCCCGGTAGTACTCCCAGACGTAGACGGGTAGAGGATAGCCCCTCCTACGCTTCCCGACCAGGCGTTTGCCGTGTTCCACGTATAGGTGCCAGTTGCACCAGTAGCCATAAACGTTGTCCCGCCGTACTGCACACCGACAACTTGAAGGTAGGTGCCAGAAGGTATACCGGACACCTGCCAGCCGACCGGCGTAACGGACTGACCTGCCTGCGCGTCCATTGCTGCCGTGAGCGATTCGGGGATCTGTACCCATGAGGAAGTTTTACCGGCCACTGTGCCACCGCTGTAACCGATTACTGCCTCTACTGCAACCTGAACTGGATTACCACCTACTGTAAACCCTTGCGCCGACACCGGAAACCACATGGAGGTCGCATCGACCGGCGCCGCCATCCCTATCGATGCCGCCAACAGACCCACCGCCGACACCCCGGCGACGATAGCCCGTCGCCACCCCCCGCACACCATACCCCGCATCCCATCCACCCCCATCCATGGCCTATCGCGTCAATGGCGAATTATACCACGTCACTAACTGTCAAGACAACCCCATGTCAAATCGCGCCATGGTGCGGTTTACCACCCTCACCCACCAAAGATGTCCTGATTGACCCGAGCTGAGGCCCACGCCAACAGTGCAGATGCGAGATCGGTAATGTGCTGATGCGAGGTAGCCACAGGTTGACCCTTGAC
>Ga0307374_10001047_pt1 | contig 51937 bp, 41 predicted proteins | sample OX3MG_FD_202532 | JGI IMG/M metagenome (GOLD analysis project Ga0307374, IMG submission 202532) | Soil microbial communities from Risofladan, Vaasa, Finland - OX-3 | ecosystem: Environmental > Terrestrial > Soil > Coastal area > Acid sulfate soil | place: Finland: Risofladan, Vaasa | collected...
GGCTTTTGTCCGGTATGGCCGTCGTTGGCGCTACGGATGACATAGCTGTTTCGTTCCTCTTTTTGCCAGCTTCTAAAGATTATGGTAGGCCGATTTCGCGGGGTGTCAACCCCCGGCCGCGAGCGATCTGCTTTGCGAGATGCTCACGATTGCGGTTCAAGATTTACGGTACGCAGAAAACGGGGCGGCTTGCGGAAGTGAGTCGCCTGTTCGAAGCCGTAGGCAATCTTGATTAATGTTGGCTCGCTCCACGCGCGGCCAAAAAACGAAATGCCGACGGGCAGGCCGAAGACGAAGCCAACAGGGACATTGATATTCGGATAGCCCGCCACCGCCGCGAGAGATGAGCTGCCGCCCGTGTCGTGGTCGCCGTTGACGAGATCGGTGAGCCAAGAAGGGCCCGCGGTGGGCGCGATTAACGCGTCGAGCTTATGCTGGTCCATCACCGCGTCGATTCCTTGCTGCCGCGTGAGACGATGGTTTTTCCCGAGGGCATCGAGATAAACTTTATCCGTCAGCGGGCCTCTCGCCTCGCAGTGCACCATGATGTCCTGGCCGAAATACAGGAGCTCCTTGTCGTGATTGCGGTCATTGAACTCGATAATTTCTTTCAGCGAGTGCATGGGCGCGTTTGAGAACTGCGCGAGGTATTTGTTCAGGTCCGCTTTGAACTCGTACTGCAACACGATATTTTCCGACGCGTCGAATTTGCCAAGCGAGCCGATTTCAACTGGATCGACGAGGACGGCGCCTTCGTTCTTCATGGCATCGAGCGCGGCTTTCATTACCGGGGCGAGCTTCTCGCTGAAATCGAACAATTTTCGGACGACTCCGATGCGCGCGCCGCGCAATCCGCCACGGTCGAGGAACGTCGTGTAATCCGCCGATGCTTTTCTGGACGGTGCTCGGGTGGCCGCATCGTCCGGGTCAACTCCCGCCAGCGCACTCAAGAGCGCGGCCGCATCAGCGACGGTGCGGCAAATCGGGCCGGCCGTGTCCTGACTATGCGAAATAGGAATAATTCCCGCGCGGCTGACGAGTCCGACGGTGGGCTTGATGCCGACCACGCCGTTCGCCGAGGACGGGCAGACGACCGAGCCGTCTGTCTCCGTGCCGACGGTAATCGCGGCAAGATTCGCGGAAGCGGCAGCACCGGAGCCGGAACTCGAGCCGCAGGGATTGCGATCGGTCGCATAAGGATTGTTCGTTTGCCCGCCGCGGCCGCTCCATCCGCTGGACGAATGGCTCGAACGGAAATTCGCCCACTCGCTCAGGTTGGTCTTGCCTAAAATTACGGCGCCCGATTCGCGCAATCGGCGCGCAACGCCGGAATCTTTCGCCGGAGTGAATCCAGAAAGAGCGAGAGAGCCCGCCGTGGTCATCATGCGGTCAGCGGTGCCAATGTTGTCTTTGATCAAAACCGGAATGCCATGAAGCGGGCCGCGCGGGCCTTTGGCTTTGCGCTCCGCATCGAGTGCATCAGCAATCGAGAGCGCATCCGGATTCAATTCGATAATGGCGTTTATCGCGGGGCCCTGCTTGTCAATCTCCGCGATGCGGTCGAGATATTTTTGCGCGAGCGAATGCGCCGTGAACTTTCCCGACTTCATGCCGTCTTGAAGTTCCGCAACCGTCACTTCATCGAGCTCGAAAGGCTTCACGTCTTCCGGTGAGTGTTGGAATCGTGGTCGCGCGAAAGCCGGGGCGGCGAGCGAGGCCGCGCCCAGAACGGCGGCGGACCCGAGAAATTTCCTGCGGCTCAGTTCGGAGGCGGCGTGTTCGTCATGTTTTGGCGACAAAGTGTGTGGCTCCTCTTCTTGAATAAGGATTGCGAACCATCCGCGGCAATGGGATGCGAAATTGGCCAGTTTGGTTTTTCAACTGAGCGATTGTAAGCGAACGGCCGGCGGATTTCACGGACGATTTCGGTCGCGAGGTTCAATTGTCGCGCGGAGGCGCGCGGCGAGTGCGTTGTTTGACGCGCTGCTGAAAACGGATGGGCGTTCCGGTGAAGTCGAATTTCTTGCGCAATTGGTTTTCGAGGAAACGTTCATAGCTGAAATGCAGGCGGCGAATCTGATTCGTGAAAAGCACGAAAGTGGGCGGGGCCACGGAAGCCTGCGTGACGTAATAAATTTTAATTTTGCGGCCGGATGGCGAAGTGCCGCGGTCGAGATCAACGGCCGCGAGCCAGCGATTGAGTTCGCCAGTGGACACGCGGCGCTCGCGCGAGGCCATAACCTTGTCAATCAGCGCAAAAAGCCCGCCAGTGCGTTCACCCGTGAGCGCGGAGAGAAAAATGATGGGGGCATAATCGAGAAACTTCAACTTTTCACGAATCAGCTTCTCATAATCGCCCATCAGTTTCATGGGATTGAAGGTGCCCTTTTCGGGCTTCGCCTTTTTTTCAGCGGCGGCGCGATTTTGCGCAGCTTCGAGCGCGAGGTCCCACTTATTGATGACCACGATCAGGGCGCTGCCGGACTGCTGCGAGTAGCTGGCAATCGTGGCGTCGTGCGAAGTCACGCCCAGCGCGCCATCGACGACGAGCAGCGCGACGTCTGCGCGTTCGAGATGGCGCCGCGCCATCACCACGCTCAGCTTTTCAGCAACGAGACGCGTTTTGCCTTTGCGGCGGATGCCCGCCGTGTCGAGAAACCGGTACATTTTGCCATTCTGCTCGACTACGGTATCAACGGCGTCGCGCGTGGTGCCCGGCTCGGCGGAAACAATCGAGCGATCTTCGCCGACCATGCGATTGAGCAGCGTGGACTTCCCAACGTTCGGCCGCCCGACAATGGCGATATTGATTTCCGGCGGCGCCTCAGGCGCAGCACCAGCGGAAAAATCCGCGGTCAGCGAATCGAGAAGATCGTCGATGCCAAGGCCGTGCTCGCAAGAAACCGGGAAGACCTGCGCGCCCAATTCGTAAAAAGATGCGGCCAGCGCAATGTGTTTTGGCGTGTCGACTTTATTGGCGACGATTACGGGCGGCTTGCCCGCGCGACGAAGGAGTTGCGCCAATTCGAAATCGAGCGGGACGGGACCGGTGCGAGCGTCCGTAACCAGAATCACGTGCGTCGCATTTTTGATCGCCATGTGCGCCTGGCGCAGGATTTCTCCGGGGATACCGGCTTTGTCTTCTGGGACGATTCCGCCCGTGTCGACCACCTCGAAGGGCCGGCCCTCCCATTCCGCGGTACCGTAGATGCGATCGCGCGTGATGCCGGGCTCGTCGGTGACAATCGAGCGGCGCGTGCCGGTCAGGCGATTGAAAAGCGTCGACTTGCCCACGTTGGGGCGTCCGACAATCACGATGGACGGCAATTTGCCTGTGATCGTCTTCGCGTTGCTGCTGATTTTGCTATTCGATTGGCCGTTTGATTTGCTGTTCATAGGGAGCCGACGCGCGCTGCGCAATCCTTTACCCTACCACGTCGGCGGCGGTTATGGTGGTTCGCCTATGGCCGGCTCAAGGCTGCTGTTTGAAAATCGCGATGGCGCAACTTTGCGTGTTCCAGTGGATTGTTATACTTTTTAGCGTTGGGAGTGGTCGTACGGCTTCGTTCGACTGGGATTAAAAATGGAAATCGTGGCATTGGCCGGAGGAGTGGGAGCGTCGAAGTTCCTGTTGGGACTTAGCCGCGTGATGGAGCCGCGCGAACTGACGATTGTCGTCAACACGGGCGACGACATCGTGCTGCACGGGCTGACGATCTCGCCGGATCTCGATATTGTGACGTACACATTGGCTGGCGTCGTCAATTCGGAAACAGGCTGGGGCTTTGCTGGCGAGACCTTCCACTCGCTCGAGCAATTGTCGCGCTTTGGAGGTCCTAGCTGGTTTCATCTTGGCGATCGCGATCTCGCAACGCACATTCACCGCACGGCCATGATGCGCTCCGGCGCGAGTCTGTCGGAAGCGGCGGAGTCGATTCGGCAAGCGCTCGGCGTAAAGGCCAGGATTTTACCGATGAGCGATCAGCCGGTTCCAACGATGATTCAAACGCCAGAGGGGCGGCTCAACTTTCAGGAGTACCTCGTGCAGCGCCGCGCCGAGCCTGTAGTTTCGGGAATTTCGTTCGAAGGAGTTGAACAGGCGCGTCCTGCCCGGGGTGTACTTGAGTCGCTCGAACATGCCGCCGCCATCGTGATTTGCCCGAGCAATCCACTGATCAGCATCGGTCCGATACTCGCGGTGCCGGGAATTCGGGAAGCGCTGCGCACGCGGAGAAGGAATGTCGTCGCAATTTGCCCCATTGTCGGCGGGAAATCGCTGAAAGGCCCGTCCGACCGCATGCTCGCGCAACTTGGTTTTGACGTCTCCGCAAGCGGCGTTGCGCGAATGTATCAAGATATTTGCGCGACATTTGTGATCGATCCGGTTGACGCCGGCGAAACACAGGCGATTGAAGACCTGGGCATGAAAGCCGTTATGCGCAACACGGTCATGAGCACGCTCGACGATAAGGAACAGCTCGCGCGAGACATGCTTGAGTTGCTCTCGACACGAGCCACGGGCGCGCCATGAAAGCAATTCTGATTCCCGTGAAGGAATTTCGCGAGGCGAAGAAGCGTTTGGCGCCGCATTTTTCCTCCGCCGAACGCGCGGCGCTGGCGGAGGCGATGTGCGAGGATTTTTTTGCAGTGGTCGCGGCGACCCGTTGTGTTGAGCGCATGTTTGTCGTCAGCAAGGAACCCGGCGCTCTGGCGCGCGCGCGCGAACGCGGATGGGAAACAATCCTTGAGACGCGGCAGATCTCGGAAAGCAATTCCGTTGATGCTGCTTCGCAATATTGCGCCGCGCAAGGCGTTAATGTGCTGCTCCGGCTGCCGATCGATCTTCCTTTAGCGGAGCCACAGGACATCGAAACCGTCTTTCACAAGTTTGATGAGAAGTTTGACGGTGCGCCGGCGGCTATTCTGATTCCGTCCAGGGACGGCACTGGCACGAACGCTCTGTTACGTACACCCCCCGGGCTTTTCCCATCGCGCTTCGGGCCCAATAGCTTCGCGCTCCATCTAGCGGAGGCGGAGCGTTGCGGTGCGCGAATATGCGTGCTCAGAAATGCGCGGCTGGAATTAGATGTGGATGAACTCGAAGATCTTCGTGGAGTGCATACGCATCTGCGGCCCAGTTCCGAGACGGCGCGCTGGTGCAACGAGCACAACATAGGAGATTTGGGAAACTGTCCTGTTGCGTCTGATTTCAGCGAGGGGCGGGAATCGGAAGGCCGGTGAACCGCAGGCCAGTGCGGTGAACTTTGTACTTACCGTTGATGGAGAGAATAAGAGCGGTCATTTGCTCGACGATGCGGGCGTTCTCGAGCCGCCCACCGTTGATCGCTCGGAGACCGGGAATTTTTTCGACAAGTTCCGCCGTTACCTGACGCGCGCGCTCGTCATCCGTGCACACGACGACGTCTGAATCCACCGGGCCGTCACCGTTCAGCAGACCCGCCGAGACATTCTGCAAAGCAGCCGCAACGCTCACGCCTTCCGGGACCATCTCCGCCGCTTGTTGTGCCGCAGAGCCCTGCCAAACGCCCAACGTCCGCGTGGGAAGACCCCCAACGGTCGCGGCCAACGGAACCGTTGTATCGATCAAAATAGCGTCTGCTTGAAACGAAGAGCGCAGTTTCTTAAGCAATGTTGCGTGGGCCGAAAAGGGAATGGTGAGAACGACTATGCCAGCCTTTGCGACGGCTTCAGCATTATCCGCGCCATCGACGTGACCCGCCGATCCGGCATTCGCGGCGATCTGCGCTGCGGCCTCGCGGGCTTTCTGTGCGTCGCGGGAGCCGATGATGACCGACTCCCCTGCGCGAGTCCAGCGAAGCGCCAGGCCCAACCCTTCTGCTCCTGTACCTCCGACAATCGCAATCGTACGTGGCATCGGCAATCCGTGGTAGAGATCTGAAAAGCGACCAGGTCCCGCAAACCACGGAACCATCGCGCATCATACATGATTGGGCATGATTGGGCACGATTGGGCACGATTGCGTCTTCGGCCGAGGCGACTCTTCGCGGGAACGAATTTCGTCCAAGTTTCTTGTGCGGTCAACCTATCGAAACAGGTCTCGTTCGACGGGACGAATCAAATCGTGCCCGCTTCCCAAGCGTTTTGGGAGAGCAACGCCGCGAATCACCGCGACAGGAATCGCATTCGATTTGCCCATAACAAGTTCCGCTGCGGAGGCAAGTTCGTCGGCGGCGGCAATAATGGTGGCGTGCAGCGCCTTTCCGCTGGCGTCATGCTTGCCTCGATAATCCACCAGCGCGTCGATTCCGGCAACGCCCAAGGCTACGTTTACCAGACCTTCGCGCCAGGGCCGTCCGAACGTGTCGGAAATCAGGACAGCAACGGAAACGCCAAATTGTTTTGCAAGTTTCGCTTTCAAGCGCCGCGCCGAGCGATCGGGATCTTCCGGGAGCAACACCGCCGTACCCTTGGCGGTGTTCGAAGTATCGACGCCCGCATTTGCGCAAATGAATCCATGATGCGTCTCCGCGATGATCACTCCCTTTTCCATACGCACAATGCGTTTTGTCTGTCGCAGCGCGAGTTCTATGACGCGCGCGTCTTTCTCATACTTTGTCGCCCAACGCGTGGCGCGTTTCGAAGGTGCAATCGAATCGAGCTTGACGATTTGTCCTTCGGATTTGGAAACGATCTTCTGCGCGACAACGAAAATATTTCCGTGCTCGATCGACAGGGAACGACGCGCGACGGCCTTGACAATGACGCCGGCGAGATCGTCACCAGGTACGATTTCGGGCATTCCCGCGAGTGGAATAATTTCGACCGGCGCCGGCACCCATGATTTTTCATCACCTTGTGGCTTCGCTGTTCGCCGCATCATTCCGGTTCCCAGTTCAATTTTGAGCGAGATGGGATGTGAGTATATCAGGACCGTGGGAGGTTTAATTTTGCAGACCGTCTGAGGGAACTGCGCTCAAGGGCGGGAGCCGCCGGACAGCCAGGCGACTCCCCGCACACGCTTCGTGGCAGCTAGAAGCTGTAGTTTACTTCGAAGACTCGATCTGGAGGTTATTCGTTACCGAGAACACATTTGGGACGCTGTTTGCCTGAAGGCCGGCTACGTTCTTGTCCGCTTCGCTGGAGACGAAACCCTCCAGCGTGACATGGCCATTTTTGACGATGATGTGAATCGATTGAAGATTTCCCACGCCATATCGTTGCAGCGAGGGCTGCGAATAAATTTTCCGGTACTCCGCAAAGCGAATCTGATTATCCATGGGGCTGTTTGGAAGGACTTCGATCTGGTCGTCCACTTTCTCGACGCCCTCTATGTGCTTTACGGCTGCCTCCGCGTCGGATTTAACGGAGGGATTCACAACTTGTCCCTTCAGGGTCACCGTATATCCATTGACGGAGTATTGGAGATTGTCGAAAACCGTGTACCACGGCAGCAATAGCAGTTGATGGCGAACTTCCTGCTTTAGCCAATCCGCGTATCGTTGGGTGCCCTTTTCGGGAACATTTCGTTGTTGTTTCGCCTGGGTGATTCCCACACCGAGTATCGACAGCGCTAGCATGCTCAGTAAGATTACCTTCACGAACGGTCTCATCAGTGTTCCCCCTTGCTTTTTTCGACAGAACAGGGCCCGGAGCCAATAACAAGGGTATTGTCGCGAATGCAGAAGCTCAATCCAGAGAGAGAGGTATTTACGAACGGGAGAAAGCCGTAGCGCGGGTCCGTCGGCAAACCCACTCCGATCTGCCTCGACGATTCTAAGAAAGGCCCTAGTCTTGTTTCTCTGGGGATCGTTATAGGCATTGAATCAAGAATCGGCCGGGCTTTGACAGGTCCGCGCGTTTCTGCCTATACGGTTTTATCTGCAGGCAATCTCAATAGTCCTCTGTATTGGTGAATTGAGCCTGATGCTCTAGCCTTGCTTTGTGAATGCCGGGCCTGTCTCTGGCAAAGGACACCGCTATGTTAGGAAAAACCCCTGGGCTATTTGGCATCTATCTGAACTCCACGTGCCTGCAGAAATCAGTCGAGTGCCTTAAAGCGATTGGTGTTCGGGCCAACGATGTGGCAGTTCTCTTGACCTCACCGCAGGGTAGCAGCAGCGTGCAAACAGAAAGAGCTGTACCCAGCTTCATGGGTTCATTGACGCGTATCAGCGTTCCCGCCTCCGGTGTGCTGACTGACACGCTGATAAATCTCGGCGTACCTGTATATGACGCGGAGCGTTACGAAAACCGAGTTCAAAACGGTGGCATGCTGATGTACGTGCGCTGTGCCAGCCCTGCTTGGATTGATCGCGTCGCCGAAATCCTGAAGCAAACAGAGGCCGTGGACATCCTGTTCAGCCGCGACGCCAGAGCGCAAATTCGATCGGCACGCGTCGAACAGCCTTATGGACCTGAGTTGGCGGTCTGTGGAAGCGGAGCTGCGTTAAGGCAGCCGAGCGCCGGCGCGATGACAACGAACGAAATATAAGCTTTTTGTGTTTTTGGCAGGAATCCTCCTCGATTCAACAGGAGTTTGAATGGGCGTATTTCCTCATTTCCGACGCGGTGTTTGTCCGAGCTGCCATTGCCAGACAGTGCGCCGCTCTCATCGAGTTGGATTGCTCGAACGAATCGTACTGAACGCATTTTCGGTCCGTCCTTATAGGTGCGTTGATTGTGACAAGCGTTTTTACCGGTACGACGGCGCTCTGCTGCGTGCGATTCCGGTGCGCTCGCGCTAAAACGCTGAACTCTTTCCCTGTTTGATTCTGCCGGAACGTGCTAGCAGGAAACGTCAGTTCGTGTGCAATTTTGACCACTCCCATCTACTGATTCAAAACCACCTATCTGTTGGAGTAGCACGGATACAGCAACCTCCGCCCAAAGTTACAGCATGGCTCGGATAGACCCGATTGGCCCTTTCGGTTACGGTGCTCAAGGATTCAGCGGCACGATCAAGGAACGAGAAATGAAGCATTTTTTTATATCCCATTTGTATAGTACCGGTCGCCCCGCGCCGACATGTCTACAAGCGCTTGGGAGTTATTTCCCGTGCTCCGCGAGCTCTGCTCATTCGTTTAATAAACGGCGCGGGGAGACCGTCCATATCACGGAAAGGCCGGATTTCGCAGCAGCGCGGCGCCCCGGTTTTTTCGGAACGCCGCTTGAATACCTCAGAGGTTCCGTTCAGCTCAAGCTCACGCGAACTCTTCGTTTCAGCAGCAACATTCGGACTCAAATCTCGCTAGCCGATGCCACGAGGTAATCCTGTGCCAAACGATCGTAGAAACTTCGAACCCACCATCCCCAGCGAAGCGCCGGAAACTGCCGCAGACCAGAGCTCCATCGACGAAGCTCTTCTTGTCCTGCAGGCTCAGTCCGGCGACAGCGCGGCTTTCTCCAAGCTGATCCGCCCTTATATGCGCAAGGCCTATCACGTAGCGCTCAAGATCACCGGCAATCGCGAAGACGCCGAGGACGCAGCGCAGCAAACCTTACTGAAGGCCTACGCGCACATCGACCAGTTCCACGGGGACGCTCGCTTTTCGAGCTGGCTGATTCGAATTGCCATCAATGAAGCGCGCATGAAAGTAAGGAAGCGACGCTCGGAAGATTGCTACCTGTCGTACGACGTCAGCACCCCCGGCCGGAACCCCAGCACCGTCGAAATGCTCTGCGCCGGTGAATCCTCTCATCCCGAGGTTCTGTATTCCAAGAGTGAGACCCAGCGCGTGCTTCGTGAAGCCATCGATGGCCTTCGCAGTTCTTCGCGAGTTGTCGTTTGGTTGCTGGGATTGCAGGAACGGCAGACCAAAGAAGCCGCCAAGATTTTGAATCTGTCTGAATCTGCCGTTAAGACGCGATTCTTGCGCGCCCGGCAGCAATTGCGCGAATGCTTGACAGAGCGCATGTAGAGAATCACGAAGCAATAGGCTTAACCGAGGTGGCCTTGCCATGAGCGGACTCTCGGCGACAAGACGACGTGAGCATCGTCATTTCGTTGACTCTGGCTCGCGCTCCCATGGGCGGGTCACCTGCGTTAACGCGTCTCGGCGTGAGCGTTGTGAATCAATCGAGCCTGCGACGCTCTTCGGTAATGCCGCAGCTCCGTTGGCTTGCTTTCAAAAGAGTGTTTTGGAGTCCCTGTTTCCCGTGTGCAAAACTACCCGCCGTAAGGAGAAAGCCAACCAGGATCTCTAGCCCGGCAGAATACCGCCAACAGGAGTCTTTCGTCCGTTTTCGCCCCAGCCCGATCCCAGTCCATTCTTAATGTAGAGAATCCGCTCAGGAGGAAAAAACATGAGGCGTATCTTTCTTTGTTTGCTTGTAGGGCTGTTTGCTGCTCCGTTCGCGTTGGCCCAATCATCCGGCGATCATGTTGAAGCCGGAGTTTTCGTTGACTATTTTCGCCCGAATCCACCGGATTCAAACTATGCCGGCTTGGGCGCGCGGCTGGGCTTCAACGTCAGAAGGAACATCCAGTTGGAAGCCGAGATGAATTACGATTTCAATCGTGTCTTCACCGAGGATTTCAATTCAGGCGGCTCAATTACCACCACCCAATCCAACCTGCGAATTCTCCACGGGCTGATTGGGCCGAAGTTTCAGACAGGCTCGGGTGCGGTTCGCCTTTTCGCGACCGTCAAAGGCGGATTCATTAATTTTAGGTTCGACCCCCGGCCAGCGTCCTTTTCAACTTTCACAAGCAGTGTCGAAGGGCTGCGCGACGACAATATAAATGGCGTCGTTTACCCAGGTGCGGGTGCGGAGGCGTTTTTCGGTCCGATCGGCCTTCGTCTCGACGTGGGCGACGAGATTTTCTTCAATCACGGAGCTCACAACAACCTGCGCGTGACGTTCGGTCCGAGTATCCGCTTTTAGCTACGCCTGTAATTTTCCCGGCCCGCCTCGCCGAACGGCATCACTTATCGGCGGGCAGGCCGTTTTTATGTCACCCTTCGGGTTCCGTACATCAACTCAAGCCTGCCTTAAAAATTCCCCGACAGGCTTTTATCCACCACAAAATTAAGAACTCACTACCCACTCATAGATTTCCCCGAAACAATCCAAGCACGCATACGTTTGGTATCGCTTGTGGGTCGGGCAAGACATCGACTAAAGATTCCTTTGGAAAGCGGGGTTGGTCGCTCTGCAGGAAGGCAGAAACCCGGGGATTGACTTTACTTCGAAGGGAACCCTGTCGCGGGACTCCTTGGGATCTTCCCAAGGAATCCCAGACCAAGGTCTAAAACGTAGATGCTTACGACTGTGGAGTTACGTGAACGGTCACTGCAACGTTGTTGCCGTTGGCGTCGGTGCGATAGCTTACGTCTGCATTCGCGCCCACTGCCAGTTTCCCGTCGACCGTTGTGTTCTGGTCAATGGTAAACGTCATCTCTTTGCCCTGATCTTTGCTCTGATCCGGATCCTGGGTCTGCATGGAGGCTTCACTACGGCTCGGCGGAGTGGTCGAGACGGTCTTGAGCGTGAATGAGCTGCTGGAAACTGCCGTGATCTTCCCCGAAGCAGACTGCAATTGCGCCGCATTCTGGCTTGGCGTTGCGGACTGGTGTCCGGCTGGAGACGCAGGCAAGGCCCACGCCGCGCCCGCGAGCAGCGCGCTGGATATAATGGAAAGAGCGATATTGCGAACGTTCTTCATGCGATAAACCTCCTCGAAGTTTCAACTGCACCTGTACTGCTTGCAATACTGGTACCAGTCCTATTCCATGTGCTCCGCGGATGTCGAACCTGTGCAAGCACAGCCTTTATCAAAGAGCGCCATTTATTCTTGTGGTACTGAACCTCAGCAATATCTTCTCTCTACGATTCCAATCTACATTGTCCTGACTACAGGACGCGTGCGCTTGGCTGTTTCACCACCAAGCGCTCAAGGACCAATTTAGATAGTTTTGACCGTTTTAACCTGGAGGTGTTAAGCTTCGGCTGGCGGAAATCGCCGTAAGGGTTTTGCGGTATTGCAGAAAACAGAGTCCATAGCTAATTAAGCGCGAGCTCACTGGCACATGAAAACTCTTCGGATTCTGATTGCCGATGATCACGACCTGATGCGCAGGGGAGTCAAGGCGCTGCTCCAATCCCACGCGGGCTGGGAAGTCTGCGGAGAAGCCCATACGGGCCGCGAGGCCGTGGCCAAGTCTGAAGAGCTCAAACCCGATGTTGTGATTCTTGATATCAGCATGCCTGAATTGAATGGCGTGGAAGCGGCGCGAAGGATTCGCAAAGCCTCTCCGAATACGGAAGTCCTAATTCTGTCAGTGCACTATTCCGATCAGTTGATCCGCGAGATTCTGGATGCCGGCGTGCGCGGATACATGGTCAAGTCGGACTCAGATCGGGACCTCATCATCGCCGTCGAAACGCTCGCCAGCCATAAGCCTTTCTTCACTCCTCGCGCCACTGAAGTCATTCTCAGCAATTTCAGCGGAGGTTCCCGCGCCCAGCCTCCGGAATTGGTGGGGGACCGACTGACGTCTCGAGAGCGCGAAATTGTTCAACTGCTGGCAGAGGGCAAAAGCAGCAAGGAAGTGGCCTCCTCGCTTTGCATCAGCGTAAAAACCGCTGAAACGCATCGCGCCAACATCATGCGCAAGCTGCAACTGCACACGGTAAGTGAATTGGTTCGTTATGCCGTGCGCAACCAAATCATCGAACCCTAGTTCCTGAATTCTCCGTCTTAGCAATCTCCAAGACACACTTTCGTTTGTCTTTCTCCACGAAACACTCGAATGCCGCCTACAGCAAGTTCCCGCTCGTCTCTAACCAATCGACGGTATTGTTCGCAAAACCCATCCCGAGGATCATGCGTGTGCGGAATGTTAATTCCGTTTCATAGGAAGAAGACAGGAAGTCGAGGCGCCTTGAGAGATCAAGGCCAGAAGGGCTGGGCCGGCTTCCTTCTTCTTCCCCCAGATTCGAATTAGAGAGGTTCCGGCCAATGAACACAGCAGTGGCTTCTGCCGAACTACTCCAGGGTTTCAACCCTCTCGTGGACGCTCAGCTGGGGCCAGAGGCGCCGACGATCCTTGTGGCGAGTTCTGATTCGGTCGTTTCCGATAGTTTAGCGAGACTCTTGGAGCCCTATCCCGTCAACACAGTCTGGGTGAAGGGGCTGGCAGACGCAAGACTCTGGTTCGGCGCCACGAAAATTGCTGCATGCCTCTGCGGGTTCCGGCTTGAGGATGGGACCTGCCGCGAATTCGTCAAGCAGACTAAGCGCGAATCCTCGGAAATCCCGGTCATCATTGTGTCCAGCCCGGCTTGCGAAAGCGAATACCGCGAATACCTGGCGGCCATAAATGCCGGAGCCTTCGATTTTCTGTGCCACCCGTACCGTCGCCTGGACCTCGAAAGAATGCTTCGTCTGGCGATAACGATGCATGGTCGTGCGGCGCGAATAGCCGTGTGATGACAAGCTTTCCGGAAACCGCTCGGGCTGTTTAATACCCCCCTAATCCCCACTCAGCCCGGGCTGTTCTGGATCCTTTGCAGGTCGCCAAAACTCCGCAATTTAGTGTAAAATCAACACCGCTGCTTTCGTTCGTCCCTTACTTCCTCGATCCAAGAAAGTAACGTTCCCCCGAACTCAGGGGATTATATGTCGACACAATCCGATACCGCGCTCGGAGCTACTCTTCTCGAAGACGGTTCTTGTTCCTTTCTAGTATGGGCTCCGTTTGTGAAGAAAGTCGCATTACAGATCCAGGAACCCACGCCCATGCGCGTGCCCATGGAAAAGCTGGAGCATGGTTATTTTCATTATTCCGGCACTAACATCCCTCCCGACGCGGTTTACGTGTATCGCTTGGACGAAACAAAGCAGCGCCCAGACCCGGCGTCACGCTGTCAGCCCTACGGAGTACATCAGGGATCTCAAGTCCGTTGTTCAAAATTTCCTTGGGATGATTCGCACTGGAAGGGAATTGCACTGCCTGACGCCGTCTTCTATGAGACCCATGTCGGCACCTTCACACCGGAGGGCACCTTCGACGCCATCATTCCGCGCCTGCCGGAATTGAAATCGCTCGGCGTCACCATGCTCGAATTGATGCCCGTCGCTCAGTTTCCCGGCGAACGCAACTGGGGGTACGACGGTGTTTATCCATATGCCGTTCAAAATTCCTATGGCGGCCCTGACGGGCTAAAGAGGCTGGTGAATGCCTGCCACCAGATCGGTTTGGGACTCGCTCTCGACGTCGTCTACAACCACCTTGGCCCTGAAGGGAACTATTTTGGCGATTTCGGGCCGTATTTCACCGATCACTATCGCACTCCATGGGGCAACGCGATTAATTTCGATGGCCCGCATAGCGACGAAGTTCGCCGCTTCTTTATTGAGAACGCTCTGTATTGGATCTCTGAATTTCATGTCGACGCGCTGCGATTCGACGCAATACATGCCATCATCGACGCTTCCGCGAAATCCTTCCTTGAGGAATTGACCTCCCGTGTCCACGAGTTTGCGGCACGCGCCGGACGAACTGTCCACCTGATCGCCGAAAATGACAGAAACGACGCGCGCACCGTCAAATCCCAGGACGCAGGTGGTTACGGCTTCGATGCTCAATGGAATGATGATTTTCATCACGCTCTCCATTCCCTCGTCACCAGCGAGCGCAATGGTTATTACGAAGACTTCGGCTCGATTCACGATTTAGCGAAGGCCTATTCGGAAGGATTCGTTTACTCGGGACAATATTCGCATTTCCGGCGCCGCAGGCACGGGAATTCCTCCCAGGATATTGCTTCCCACCGCTTTCTGGTCTCTAGCCAGAATCACGACCAAGTCGGAAATCGCGCCGAGGGTGAGCGCTTATCGCAGATCGTCACGTTCGAAACCCTCAAACTGATTGCGGGCGCCGTTCTGTTGTCACCGTTCATTCCGCTTTTATTTATGGGTGAGGAATATGCCGAGTCCTCTCCGTTCCAATATTTTGTCAGTCATGGCGACGAAGACTTGATTCATAGCGTGCGCGAAGGCCGGCGCAAGGAATTCGAGCGTTTCAAGTGGCAGGATTCCGTCCCCGATCCGCAATTTCCCGCAACTTTCACGCGCAGCAAACTTCATTGGGATCAAAGGACCCACGGTCAACACGCCACTCTTCTCTCGTTTTATACACACTTGCTCACGCTCCGCCGCACCGTCCCGGCGCTTGCGCATCTCGACAAACAGACGTCGCGGGTGACGGCGTTCGATCCTTCAGCGCTCATCATCGAGCGATGGCACGACGCGGATCGTGTGGTCATTGCTTTCAATTTCGCGCGTTCGGCGACTCATCTTGCATTTTCCGCGGTTCCAGGAATCTGGAAAAAGCAACTTGCTTCAGCCGATTCCGAATGGGGAGGACCAGGGATCGAAACGCCGCGCATTCTGGATTCCCGAAGCCCGGTGACCTTGGATGTTCCGCCAACATCATTCATTGTGTTCCGTCTCGAGGGAGGCTCCGATTGAACGGCCGTTTTCTGTGTGTCCACGCTCATTTCTATCAGCCACCCCGTGAGAATCCGTGGCTCGAAGCGGTCGAAGTGCAGGACTCGGCGTATCCCTATCACGACTGGAATGAGCGGATCACCGCGGAATGTTACGCGCCCAATGCCGCGTGCCGTATCCTCGACGGCGAGGGACGCATCGTCGACATTACGAATAATTACGCCAAGATCAGTTTCAATTTTGGCCCCACTTTGCTGGCGTGGCTGGAAGAAAAGGCGCCCAGCGTTTATTCGTCGATCCAGAGCGCCGATAAACTAAGCCGCGATCAGCATCAGGGACACGGTTCGGCTATATCACAAGCCTATAACCACATGATCCTCCCGTTGGCCAACGCGCGCGACAAACAAACGCAAGTCGTCTGGGGCATTCGCGATTTCGAGCATCGCTTCGGCCGCTCTCCTGAGGGCATGTGGCTTCCGGAAGCCGCTGTAAATCTCGATTCGCTGGAAGCCCTCGCGTCGAACGGAATTAAATTCACAATTCTCTCGCCTCATTCCGCGCATGTGGTCCGGCGCATCGGCGAAGAAGAGTGGCACGAAACCACCGACGGCCGGATCGATCCCTCCATGGCCTACAAAGTTCACCTTGAGTCTGGGAAGGACATGGCGGTTTTTTTCTACGATGGCCCCGTTTCCCGCGGCATCGCATTCGAAAATCTCCTCGAAAACGGCGAGACTCTTGCCAATCGCTTGATGAGTATCTTTTCCGATTCTCGCGACCAGCCGCAGTTGGCTCACATCGCCACGGATGGCGAAACCTACGGGCATCACAAACCGCACGGAGACATGGCTCTGGCCTACGCTCTTCGGTTTATCGAAGAAAATAAGCTCGCCATTTTGACGAATTACTCCGAATTTCTCGAGCAGCATCCTCCCACTCACGAGGCCCGGATTTTTGAGAATAGTTCCTGGAGCTGTGCCCATGGCGTTGAGCGCTGGCGCAGTAATTGCGGCTGCAACTCAGGAACGCATGCGGAATGGAATCAGAATTGGCGCGCGCCGCTTCGCGAGGCAATGGACTGGCTTCGCGACGCACTGATCCCCATCTATGAGCAGCAGGGCGGCGAAGTATTTCAGGATCCGTGGCGCGCGCGCGACGAATACATTCGCGTGATCCTCGATCGTTCTCCAAAGAATGTCTGTGATTTCTTGCATCAGATTTCTGGACGCGCGCTCTCACCCGACGAAAAGCTGCGCGCCCTCAAGTTGCTCGAACTCCAGCGCCACGCCATGTTGATGTACACAAGCTGCGGCTGGTTTTTCGACGAGCTTTCCGGTCTGGAAACCGTGCAGGCAATCCAATATGCGGCCCGCGCTGTTCAACTTGCTTCCCAGCTCACCGGCAGCACGAATCTGGAAACGGAATTCGTTGAGCGCCTCGCTCGAGCGAAAAGTAATATTCCAGAGAACCAGGACGGCAAACAGGTGTACGAGCAATTTGTGAAGCCCGTCATGTTGGACTTGAAGGGTGTGGGCGCTCACTTTGCTGTGAGTTCGCTCTTCTCAGACGCCGGTTCCGAACAGCATATATATTGCTACACCATTTCACGGCGGGATTTCCGCATGCTCTCGTCGGGGAAAGCGCGCTTGGTCGTGGGTCACGCCCGCATCTCTTCCGATATCACGACGGAGTCCGCCGATATTTCATTTGGCGTCGTGCATCTCGGTGATCACAACATTGCCGGAGGCGTTCGCGGATTTGCTGGCGAGGAAGCATATCAATCCACAAAGAAGGCAATCACGCAGGCCTTCGAGCGCGGCGATTTCACCGAATTGGTTCGCGACGTCGATAAGGCTTATGGGAGCGGAGCCTATACGCTGAAATTCCTCTTCCGCGACGAGCAGCGCAAGATCGTCAGTCAAATTCTCGATTCCGCTTTGGAAGAAGCCCAGCATGTCTATCGCCAGCTCTACACGAATCGAGCCCCGCTGATGCGCTTCGTCACGGCGCTCGGCATGCCGCCGATCCGCCGTTTTCAAGTGGCGGCGGAATTTACCTTGAACTCCGATATTTTGAGAACCATCGAATCCGGCAATCTGAACATCCAGGAAATGCAAACGCTCCTCGACGAGGCCAAGCGCACGGGAGTTCCGCTTGACGGCACCACTCTGGAATTCGCGCTTCGCAAGAAACTCCAGTCAATGGCCGCGCAGTTTCGCGCTAATCCGCAAGACCTTAACCTCTTGGAATCTCTCGACGCCGCCGTGGGTGCCGCCAACGCCGCTCCTTTCCGGGTCCATTACTGGACTGTTCAGAATATTTACTTCGATATCTTGAAAAATGTGTACCCGCAAACTCGCGATAGGAAAGCAGAACCCCCAATCGATTTCGAGAGATGGCTCGCTCTGTTCCGCTCCCTTGGAGCGAGGCTGTCCATTCGGGTGGATTAACTGCGCATGCGAATCCCTTCCGCCACTTACCGCATTCAGTTCAACGCCAATTTTCGATTCACCGATGCCGAAGAGCTCGTTCCGTACCTTCACGACCTTGGAATCACCGACCTCTATGCCTCGCCGCGATTCAAGGCTCGCTCGGGAAGCTCGCATGGATATGACGTTGCCGACCCGCTTCGAGTCAATTCGGAGTTGGGCACCGAACAAGAGTTCGACAGTCTCACCGCGACGCTTCGCCAGTACAACATGGGCCTGCTCCTCGATATTGTCCCCAACCACATGGCCGTCAGTACGGAAAACCCGTGGTGGATGGACGTCATGGAGAACGGCCGCGAATCCCGTTACGCGCGTTTCTTCGACATCGATTGGCAGCCGCAAGGGCCCAAGGTCGCTGAGCTCCTCAATAATCGCGTCATACTGCCCATCCTCCCGCACGCGTATAGTCGCGCGCTCGTCAGCCAAGACATTCGGCTGTGCTTGGACGGCCGTGGTTTCTTCATTCAATACGGAGGCAATCGATTCCCCATCAATTCTCGCACGTACTCGGAAATCTTCGCGTTTGCCATCGAATTGTTGGAAAGCAAGAATAAGGCTAAAGCCCATGAGCTCGAAAAATTAGGATCGGCCTCAAACAATCTGCCACGCGGCGACGGTGAATCCCAAAATGCCATTGAAGAATGCGAGAAAGCGCGTGCGGCCCTCAAGGACGCGCTTTGGCGGTTATATCAAAATGACGATGTGATTCGGAAAGCTCTGGATGACGCCCTTCGCAAATTGAACGGCGTCGCTGGGGACGAGTCTTCCTTTCATCGCCTCGACTCTCTTCTGAGCGCCCAGGCTTACCGCCTCGCGGACTGGCATCTGGCCCCACATGAGATTAACTACAGGCGTTTTTTTGACATCAACGACTTGATTGGGTTGCGCACCGAAGATGCCGTCGTCTTCGCCGCGCGGCACGGATCCATCATGCGACTGATTCAGGAAGGCAAGGTTTCAGGGCTGCGTGTAGATCACATTGACGGATTGTTCGACCCACTCGAGTATCTTGAACGCCTCAAGTCGATTCCGGTTTCCTCCGAAGAGAGCGGAGGGGTCTCCCCGATCTATACCATTGTGGAAAAAATCACCTGTGGCAGCGAAACGCTTCCTCCCGAATGGCCCGTTTCTGGCAGCACCGGCTATGATTTCCTCAACGCCGTCAACGCCGTTTTCATTGACCCGGCCGGTTATCGCAGCCTCGAAAAGTCGTATCGAAAATTCGCCGGCTTGAATTCATCGTTTGCAGACACGTGGTACCTTCGGAACAAAGACGTCATGGAACAGCTTTTCCCGACGGACGTTAATCGATTGACGTTCCGCCTTGCCAAGCTCGCCGCGTTCTGGCCGCGCGCACGCGATCTTCCCGTCTCCGAATTAATACGGGGGCTAAAGGAAATCACCGCGTGTCTTCCCGTATACAGGACCTACTACCGAGACGTGGCTTTGCGGCGGCAGGATCGAGTCTTTCTTCAGCAGGCCCTGTCCGCTGCCCGGGCTCGGACACCGTCTGAGGCTGTCAGCAACGCTGCATGGGATTTCCTGCGTGAAGTTTTCTTTGCCGAAGTTTCATTCACCACAGATCAGGAACGCGACGCCTGGCTGGACTTCATCACGCGATGGCAACAATTCACTGGCGCAGTCATGGCCAAGGGAGTGGAAGACACAGCGCTTTTTGCTCATCACAGCCTGATTTCCGTCAACGAAGTGGGGAACAACCCCTTCCACGGTGAAATTCAGTTTGGATCCCTCGCGTTCCACGAATTTAATTCCCGAGCCGTTCAGAGCCATCCGCATACGCTCAATGCGACCTCCACTCATGACACGAAGTGGAGCGAAGACGTGCGCGCCAGACTCAATGTCCTCTCCGAGATCCCGGGCGAATGGCAGAGGTACCTCACGCGCTGGTCCAACTGGAATAAAGCCAAGAAGACCAGAGTGGACGGCCACCTCGTACCGACTCCCAACGAGGAAGTCATTCTCTACCAGGCCATGCTCGGAATATGGCCCGCAGGATCTTCAAAAAATATAAATCGTGAGGAACTCAAGCAGCGAATTGCGGACTTCTTCATCAAGGCCGCGAAGGAAGCCAAAACGCACACGAATTGGATTTCTCCGAATGAGCCACACGAAGCGGCCCTTCGAAAATTCGTCTGCTCAATCATCGATCATTCCGGGCGCAATCGATTTCTGGACGATTTCAAAGTCCTGCAGCAAAAACTCGCATTTTATGGCGCCCTTAACTCTTGTTCCCAGCTCATCCTAAAAATGACTTCGCCAGGCGTTCCCGATTTTTATCAAGGGAACGAAACATGGAACTTCCGTTTGACCGATCCGGACAACAGGCAACCTGTGGATTTCAAGAGGCGGATGAAAATGCTCCACGAGCTAAAGTCCTGCAGCGCCGATGCCATTCCTGATCTCTGCCAGGATCTGCTGAATCATTGGTTCGACGGCCGCCTCAAGCTCTACATCACCGCCTGCATTCTGCAATTTCGACGCGCGCACCAGGAACTATTCTCGAATGGCGGCTATCTTCCTCTGAAAGTTCAGGGGGAAAGCGAATTCGTGCATGCCTTCGCTCGCCGCTCTGGCCAGGACTGGATCGTCGTGGCTGTTCCGAGACTGATCACAAAAATCGCCGCCACTGGAACGTTCCCCATCGGCCGGAAGACGTGGCGCTCGACCGCGCTGGTTTTGCCCTCTTCAGCGCCTCGCCAATGGGCTAATGTCCTGACCAGTGAATGTTTGACACCAAGGGGCCAAGGAACCAAACTACTGATGCCCCTCGGTGACGTGTTCCGCCATTTGCCCTTTGGCGTTTTCGCCCATGTTTCGTCTCATGAGTCAAAGAACTAAGTTCCGAATCTCGATGGAAATCATCTAATTATCAGAGGCTCCGATGCTAAGAGGAAGATGCTCCAGAAATTATCCACAAGAGCCGAAAGCTCAAGCGAATTTCACTCCCGAGATGGCGCGCCGCTCATCGCCCCTGCGATGGAGACTCAAGTCCGCCGCGGTTCTCGTGTTCCTCTTCATATTTGTAGTCCAGGCCTCGCAGGGCTTCTCCGTCCTCACTCATGAAGCGATTATCGATAGCGAATGGGATCCCGTAATCAAACCGCTGCTCCTGCAGCGATTCCCGAACGCGACCCCGGACGAGCTGAAAGAGGCCCACGCATACTCCTACGGCGGCGCCATCATCCAGGACGTCGGCTACTATCCTTTTGGAAACAAGCTCTTCAGCGATCTTACCCACTATATCCGGAGCGCTGATTTTGTCAGGGCTCTAATTCGGGATTCGCAAGATTTGGACGAATATGCCTTCGCTCTCGGCGCCCTTGCACATTACGTCGCAGACAATGATGGCCATCGCCTCGCCGTGAACCACGCCGTTCCCATGCTTTACCCGAAACTTCGGCGCAAATATGGAAACGTAGTCGTTTACGATCAGGACCCCGCGGCACATTTAAAGACGGAATTCGGATTCGATGTATTGGAGGTTGCCAAGGGCCATTACGCCTCGGACGATTACCATAATGCCATCGGATTCCAAGTCTCGAAACCGTTGCTTCAGAGAGCTTTCCAGGACACCTATTCCCTTGACCTGACCTCCGTAATCACCAAGTACGACCTTGCCATCGGGACGTTTCGTTACAGCGTCAGCAACGTGATTCCTCAAATGACCAGGGTGGCATGGCAGACCAAGAAAGACGACATCCGAAAAGAAATTCCCGGTATCACGCGCCGCAAGTTTATTTATAATATTTCGCGCGCCAGTTACAAGAAGAGTTGGAAAGATCAGTACAGGAAACCCGGATTCGGCACAAGGCTCCTCTCTTTCCTCCTCCGGATCGTACCCAAGATAGGACCCTTTAGAGCTTTATCGTTCCGCGCCCCCACCCCCGCGGCCGGGCAACTTTTCATGGCCAGTTTTAACGCGACCATCAAGGACTACGCCGACGCCGTCCATGAAAAGGAGCAGACTGGCGAGCTGCAGATTCAAAACGACAATTTCGATACCGGCACTGTCACCGGGCCCGGCGACTATCCCCTGGCTGACGCAACCTACGCCGAGCTCGTCGACCGCCTGGCCAAGAACCACTTCCAGCAGATCTCACCAGAGCTTCGCCAGGACATCCTTGCCTATTACAGCAATCTGGACGCGCCATTTGCGACCAAGAAAAACAAAAAGGAATGGCCTCGAGTGGTAAGCGAAATTGATGAGTTAAAAGCGATAACTCCTGCGGCCGTTTCCGCAGCGGCACCAGCACAGCACTAAATTCTTCGGCATCCAGATTTAGGTTTGCTGTCGGGATAATGCCAGAGGTGAGGACACCCGTACGGTGTCCTGTTTTACGTGGTCATTTAGAGCCTTGCGCTGTTTGTGAGGGCCTGTATCTTTAGCTTGCAGGTTACGACGCTTTTCCCTTGCTACCCGCCACCACCAGAATAATTCCTCCCACCAGCAGGATGCCGCCGAATATGGGCGACAACGGAATCGTCTTGTGCTCAGTCGTGGTGGCTTGTATGGGCCCCAAGTCCACCACTTTCTTGTGTGTGGTGTAGGTGATCCCTTGATATGCGAAAGAAATTACGGCGAGAACAATCAGTATGACGCCAATGATCGTAGCGGTCTTCATCAGTACCTCTCGTAAGACAGGCTGGGTGTCGCGGGGAACTGGTCCCCGCGAACCATCTTACACTTGCTTCCATCCAATCGGGCCGCTAGTCCTTGCGAGGCTACGTCCGGCGCATTAATCCGCCAACCAGCGACACCAGGAACAAAATGATGAAAATAAAGAACAGGATCTTGGCGATTCCCGCCGCCGCCGCCGCAATTCCGAAAAACCCGAACACTGCTGCAATGATTGCTACGACTAGGAATACCACTGCCCAGCTCAACATGGTGCCTCCTTGAGGGGCAATTTACTTTCTCAAGCCCTTCTGACACACGCCCCTGTGACTCAACCCTTTTAGGCTCTTTCCGGACCCAGTACAATACAACTAATCAGGTATCGACGGTGATGGTTTGCTGTATGGCTCTAAGTACCAGTGGGTGTATCACTTTGGCTACCCGATTCTCCCCGGTTCTATCAGGATTACTCCGTATTCCTTCGCGTCTCCCGATGGTGTCTCCTGTTATCAGCGTGCGGAGGCTGTCCCCGCGCCGCCGGCAAGGCATTCTCCGTCGGCGACAAGTCGAAATGCTTCTAAACGGAGGCTGCAAATGAACTGGGACCAACTGGAAGGGAAGTGGAAACAATATAAAGGCAAAGCCAAGGCGAGATGGGGCAAGCTCACCGACGATGACCTCGATGTCATTGACGGCAATCGCCAGCAGCTCGTTGGAAAGCTACAGGAGTACTACGGCGTCACGAAAGAAGCCGCCGAGAAGCAAACTCAGGAATTCGCGGAAACTCTGAAAGTCGTACAGGAAAAAGTGCGGCGCGCAGGCCGCTAATCGCCGTCCACGTTCGCGGTTAACTTATTATTGTTGTCCAATTTTTGGCGAAACGCCTTACCTTCGGGCGAGGCGTTCCGCTTCCATATTCCAAAGGAGACGCATGGCCAAGACACCGTCAAGTTCGACTTCCAGTGAAGCTGTTGCGACTGCCCCGGGTTCGAATAAACCTACCGTATCGCGCGGCCAACTCATCGAATTACTGAATAAAGACCTCGCCCGCGAATACCAGGCCATCATCGCTTATGTGGTGTATTCCCAGGTGCTCAAGGGCGCCGCATATATGAACATTGCCGCCGAGCTCGAGAAACACGCGCAAGAAGAGCTCAATCACGCCTTGATCATCGCCAAACAGATTGATTATTTGGGCGGGATGCCTGCGGTGAAGCCTCTCGACGTTCGCACTTCCGAGAAGGCAACCGACATGCTTCGCTACGATCTCGAGCAGGAGAATGAAACCATCCGCGACTATCGTGAACGTGTCCGGCAGTGCGAAGCCCTCGGCGAGTTTGCCATGGCCGAACATATTCGGGACATTCTCGTAGAAGAACAGGAACACCAAATGGATTTGGCGACCGCCCTCGGTGAGGACACGCCCAATGCCGCGACGTCGAAATGACTGTAGGAACCGTAGCATGTAGTAAGGGCCCGTCTACGGAGAATCTCCCGAAGAATTAAAGTTTTTCGCCGATAGCACTGTTCGTCACGATTCTCTATTCTGGCCGCGTAATGTTCACCCGACCGCAACACTCACTTGCCTCTAGCAACAACCCTCCGAAAGGGGCCGTTGCAATTCCACCCGATAATGGCGGCCCCTCCTACCTCTTCTAGGTTCTATACAAAACCTACATTCAATTTCGTCGGTTGTTACAGCGTATGCCGGATGGATTATCCCTCGTCAATGCCTCAAAGTCGTCCGAGCGTACGGAAATAGTTTCTGTGATCGCGATTGAAACAGTACTAACAGGTGCAGAGGAGTCAGGATTGGATATAGGATTTTCAGGATGGCAAAAATGTCAACACAACAGTGTGGCTCCACAGTAACCGCCCGGTTGGAAAAACCCCCTCAGCCGGGTCCGCTCCGGCCGGAATCTGAGCGCAGGCGCAAGCGCCGGTCAAACGATCCCACTAAACTAGACCCGCGCCGTGACAAGCCGAGTCCCGAAAATCCTCACGATCCACAAGACCTTCCCAGCCAGGAATTGAGCAGCCCCGGCAGAAAGTAGAATCGATTTGTAGAAGTTTTTTAAGAGCGTTTCATGTCCACAGATTTTCCAAGGAGAAACCGAATGAACGTCGTAACAAAATTTGGCCGGTGGGTACCGTGGTTCGCATCCGTCGGACTGCTCGCGTCCATGTTCATGTGCGTTGCTCCCTCTCGCGCAGCGGCCCAACAAGTTCCACCCGACAACACCAAGAAAAATCAAAATGCCGGTATGACCGCCGACCAGCAGAAAAACAATTCTTCCGATATGGAAATGACGCGGCGCATCCGGCGCTTGATTATGAACGACAAGGCCCTTTCCACCTACGCCCACAACGTTAAGGTCATCACTAGAAATGGACACGTCACGCTCAAGGGGCCGGTGAACTCGCGTAAAGAGAAAGAAGTGGTCGCGGCAAAAGCCATGGAGGTTGCAGGCGAAGGAAACGTAACAGATGAAATCCGCGTGGTTCCCAAACAGTCGGCGCAATAAACAAATTCGAAGAAAATTGGAGGAATACTATGGCTGGCAAGAATACGGCAGTGTTTGGCATTTATCCGAATCGTCCCGGCGTTGAATATGCCCTGGGAAGTTTGAAGGACGCGGGATTCCGAAACGCGGACGTTTCGGTCCTTCTTCCGGAGAATCTCGGCTCGAAAGATCTTCTCACCGAGAAAAACACGAAAGCGCCAGAAGGTGCGACCACCGGCGCAGGTTCCGGCGCGGTCATTGGTGGAGCCCTCGGCTGGCTCGTGGGAATTGGTGCTCTCGCGATTCCGGGCCTCGGGCCGTTTATCGCCGCTGGTCCGATTCTGGCCGCCCTCGCTGGCATTGGCGCGGGAGGCGCGGTTGGCGGCTTCGTCGGAGCCCTTGTGGGTATGGGCATTCCCGAATACGAAGCCAAGCGCTATCAGGGTCGCATGGAAAAGGGCGGGATTCTCCTGTCCATCCATTGCGACAACTCGGATTGGGTCAAAAAGGCCAAGGAGATCCTGAAGAATACCGGGGCGGAAGATATCTCCTCCACGGGCGAATCTTCGGCCGACTACGCCGAGAGTGACCGTCCATACTCTCGCGGTGCGTCCAATTAACCAGTTCAGTTATCGCACAATTTCATACCACTTATACCGGCTGCGCGAAGGCTTCGAATTGGGGTCTTCGCGCAGTCGTTTCTAACGCAGAATATTTCCCTCACGAAAATCACGCGTCCAAACTGTCTATCCTTGCCTCCCTCCGCTAATAAATAATGGAAACTTGTAGTCTTCCCGACGCGTAGTAACATCGAGGATGGTAAATGCCACAGGGTAACAACGGAGTCGCAATTCACGCGGACAACGTCTCGCGTCATTATCAAATGGGCGGCGCGCTCATCCGCGCCGTTGACGATGTAAGCCTCAGCGTAGGTACCGGCGAATTCCTGGCGCTTCTCGGTAGTTCCGGCTCCGGCAAGTCCACTCTTCTGAATTTGCTCGCTGGTCTCGACCGTCCCACCGCCGGCGCGATCGTTGTACGAGGACGCAATCTCGCGGAAATGGACACGCACGAACTCGCCCGTTACCGCAGCCTCACCGTCGGCATGGTTTTTCAGGCGTTCAACTTGCTGCCGCGCATGACCCTCGAGGAAAATGTCGAGCTCCCTTTGCGCTTAGCCGAAGTCGAGCGCGCGGATCGCGCGGCCCGCGTGCAGGAGGCGCTCAAGCATGTCCATTTAGAAAAGCGCCTGGCGCATCGTCCCAGTGAACTCTCCGGAGGAGAACAGCAGCGCGCCGCGCTCGCTCGCGCTCTGGTCAACCGCCCCACGATTCTGCTCGCCGACGAGCCTACCGGAAATTTGGACAGCGCCACCGGCGAGGAAATCATGCTTTTGCTAAAAAATTTCAATCAATCGATGGGCATGACCATTGTAATGGTCACGCACGAGCATCCCCTGGCCGAGCGTTTTGCGCATCGGATCGCCACCGTGGCCGACGGAAAATTAATCAGTGTCACGGAGAAGTCCCGCGACGGAGCGCAATCATGAAAATCGGTGACTTGACCGAGCTTGCCGTCCGCAATTTGCGCGAAGCAATTCTGCGGAATTCGCTCACCACGTTGGGCGTTGCGGTCGGCGTCGCTTCTTTAGTCGCGATGCTTTCGCTCGGTGTCGGCTTGCAGCAATTCGCTTCCCAGCGCCTGGCCAATAGCGGATTGTTCAACGCTATTTTTGTCGCGTCGCGTTACAACGTGGGCGACAACGAACGCCGCTCGCGACAAAATCAACCCGCCGCTTCATCAACTCCAGCGCGCCCGCTCGACGAGTCCGCTCGCCGGGAGATCGCGGGCCTCCCCAACGTCAACGAAGTCTATCCTGAGATTCGTTTTATGACCGAGGTCCGTTACAACGATAAGCCATATCCGACGATGGTTGCCGGCATGCCTGATTCCGCGCGCACCGACGGCGCATTCGACGGAATGCAAGGCAAATTCTTCTCCAGTTTTGGCGCCGATGAAACCATTCTTCAAATCGAATTCGCGAAGGAACTTTCCGAGCAGCCTTCCTCGCTGATCGGTAAAGATCTCGTCCTGCGCTATGCCGAACGGCAAGCCCTCCCGGCGCAAGGCGGCAAGGCCGCGAAGTCTTCCGCTGCGGGCGGCAACAAAAGTTCCGCCGCCGGCGGCTTCTCCGTCGTTCCGCACGAAAAGAAATTGCGTATCGTCGGCATCATCTCCACGGAACCCGAAGGCGGCTTTGGCGCTTTCGGCCGCAGCCGCGTATTCATTCCGCTCGCTGTCGCCGAAACGCTCAGCGCCACGCAAGTCAGCGATCTTCGAGATGTGTTGAATGGCTCCAGCAAGACGAGCAGCTACGCCAGCCTCACGGTCCGCGTGAAAAGCCCGACGCAGGTGCCACAAGTAGAGGCCGCTATTAAAAATATGGGCTTCACCACTTTTTCGCTACTCGACACGACTCGCAATCTCCGTTTGTTTTTCACCGTGATTGATCTGCTCCTCGGGATTTTCGGCAGCCTCGCATTGGCCGTCGCCACCCTTGGTATTGTCAACACACTGGTGATGGCCATTCTCGAGCGCCGCCGCGAAATCGGCGTTTTCAAAGCCTTGGGCGCTGATGATCGCGACATCAAGCAACTCTTCTTCGCGGAAGCGGGCGTGATGGGTCTCGTCGGAGGCATTGCCGGAGTCGCGCTCGGCTGGCTGATCGGCAAAGGGGTCACCCTCGGAACCAACATTTACCTTAGCCGCCAAAATCTGCCGCCTGTGAACATTTCCGCCGTCCCCCTGTGGCTCGCTCTTGGCGCGATCGCTTTCGCCATCGCCGTCAGCCTCGCCGCGGGACTATATCCCGCCTCGCGCGCCGCGCATCTCAATCCTGTAGAGGCCCTACGGTATGAATAGCCTGCGCAGCGCTGCGGTCTTCGCGGCGCTCGCGTTCCTTTCCATCGCATGTCCTCCGCGCGCCCACGCCTCATTGGGCCGCATCGAATGCCGCTCGACGCACAGCCAAATTCTCGGCCGTGCCGTGCGCTACTGCGCCATCTTGCCGCCGAGTTACGACGAGAATAAAACGCGGCGTTATCCGATTCTCTATTTTCTTCACGGCCTCGGCGAAAACGAGCAGATGCTCGTCAGTTCCGGCGGATGGAATTTGGTCGAAGATCTTTGGGAGCAGCATCAACTCGGCGAGTTTCTGATTGTCACGCCGGATGCGGGCACCAGCTTCTACATCAATTCGCGCGACGGCCGCGAACGTTACGAGGATTTCTTCATCCGCGAATTTTTGCCCTTCATCGAACGCACGTACCGCACGCGGCCCGGCCGCCGTTACCGTGGCATCGGCGGAATTTCCATGGGTGGCTATGGCGCGCTGCACCTGGCGTTTCGCCATCCGGAATTATTTACGTCTGTCAGCGCAAACAGCGCAGCGTTGCTCGGCAAACTCCCGGACGTAAAATTCGCAAATCCCCGGGAATCACGCTTGCTGCACATCCTGGCCGTTTTCGGCACGCCGCCGAATGCTGCGTTCTGGCAACGCAACGACCCGATCACGTTGGCGCGCACCGCTCATCTGACGGGCCTCAAAATTTACTTTGATTGTGGCACGGAAGATGATTACGGTTTCGAGAAAGGCGCGCAGACTCTTCACGACACGCTCGCCTCCCGTGGCATCGCGCATGAATTTCATCTTTATCCCGGGGGCCACGACTGGCGCTATTTCGCCGCGCATCTGCCTGCCGCGCTCGAATTTCACTCGCGCGCCTTCGGCCTGAGCCCGTCACGATAGCGGCTTCCATGGCTCTGATTTCGCAACTCGCGAGGCAACTGTGCATCCAATACAGCGGCTTTTTAGTGTCTCGAAAATGTTGCTATAGGCAAATAACGAAAGCAAGGCGGCATCGTCTAATTTTGTGCAGCCTGCATTCTGATTCTTCGAGGTGATTTCATGAAAGAGCAAACGCTAGCGAATCATTCGCGCATCGTACCCGCTTTTCATATGGTGGCGTTGCCGATTCTGCTTCTCAACTTCGGGTACTCGATTTACGTGCTTGTGCACACATGGTTTTCGTTCGGAGCGCTCGTGTCGCTCCTCGTCTCAATTGCTTTATTGTTGGTCGCGTTGTACGCCCGGATGTTCGCACTCGCCGTGCAGGATCGAGTCATCCGCCTCGAGATGCGTTTGCGTCTCGAAAAACTTCTTCCCGCTGATCTGAAGCCGCGCATTCTGGAGTTCTCGGTTGGTCAACTCATCGCTCTGCGTTTTGCGAGCGACGCCGAACTCCCGGACCTCGCACGCCGCGTCCTCGACGAAAAAGTGAAGGACAGGAAAGCCATCAAGCAAATGATCAAGACGTGGAAGCCGGATTATCTTCGTGCTTAGCGCCGGTTTGTTGTGATTTTGTCGCTGGGGGGGGGCCGTGAGCAGGGCTGGCGCGCGATTGTCCAAACGAAGGTACGGTTTTTCGGAGTCACACGGTAAAAGCCGTGAAAGCTATTTTTTGGTTTGTCCGTTGTTGTGGCGAATGAAGAATTTCCACTTATCCATATTCGCCGGCACGGCCACGTCGAAGAATCCCACCATCATTTCGTCATAGGTCTGATCGCCCCAACGCACGGCAACGGTCGGATCAGGATTGTGCGGATTGTTGCGCGAGTTGTCGTACCACGCGACGGCTTGCAATTCCGTTCCGGCCTTCAGAAATCGCGGCTGCGCCAGCCGGTAACTCAACTGCCAGTAAAAATCATAATTCACGCGCAGCAGTGTCTCGATCGTGCCGTCATTATGAATAATGTTGTACTCAAATTTCTTCCCGCGCAGGTGCATGTGCGGAAAAAAACTGAGCAGCGTGCAGTCATTCGGTAAAGTTCCATGAACCTCCACGCGAAAATCCGGCACGCCCGGCGGAATGATGAAGCGGTCATTCGTCAATTGCAGCGTCAGCACACGCTGCTGGGGAGGCTGCTTTGCGAATACGAGCCCGATGCTCGACTGATCCGTTGTCGCACGCCCCTTCGTCACGTAATGCATCTGAAAAACAAGATCCGAGCCTGCCGGAACGAATTTCGCCATGCCCGCGGGCCATTCGTCCGGCGAACTCCCCGGCGCGTAAACGAGCAGCACGTCGCTGTCCGTCCATTCCGCGTCGCGCTTGTCTTGCGCATCCTTCAGACTCGACGCTGTGAACGGCGCGCCCACCGGCGCGTGCCTCAACCATTTCGATCCCGGCGGCCGAACATAAACCACGGCATGATGCACATTCTTGCGGCTCGAAGGCCGAATCTCCGACATTTGCACCCACTCGTCCTTCTTGAATCCCGTGGGCACAATTTCGTACGTATATTCCACGTCGCCATCCGCGGGAATCGCCACCGGTTCCGGCATCCTGACCACATCATCCGGCTGCGGGATAATCCATCCCGAGGCCCAACGGCGCGGTGGCGGCGCGTCCTTGGCGTCTCCGGCGGGCGCGCCGGCATCGGTCCACGCGGCAAGCGTTGCAATCTGCTCCGGCGTCAACGACGGATCATTCGCGAAATGTCCGCAGCACGGATCGGCGAACCAGGGAGGCATGATCCGCCGCGTCACTCTGTCCTTGATCTGGCGTGCGTACCGCCGCACCTCCTCATACGTCACCAGCGGCATGGGCGCGATTTCGCCTGCCCGGTGGCACGCCTGGCAGTGCTGCTGCAAAATGGGAGCAACGTCTTTGTAGAATGTGGGTGGCTTGTGGGTTGCAATCTGACTTTTATGAATCGCGCCGCCGCAGAGTCCTATCGTTACGCAACCCAACAATAGAACCAGCGCCCCCTGAACACTTCCCATGCTCGATCGATGCTTATTCATTCCGTTTTGCGTAATGTGAAGCCGGCTTCCCCGGTCCCCGTTTGCCGCATGTCAGCCCAAGACCGCTCAAAATCCTGGAACTTTCCGGCTTGCCCGCGTGAATACAATATGTAACGCTGCGGTAGGCTGAGTTCTGCCCGCTTCGACGCTCTACATTACCAGCATGTGCGGCCGCCGGCGACACGATCCAGCCAGGTTTATTGCTGACACAGGAGGAAAGTCGCATGACAAAAGAATTTCGGCGGTTTGTAGGGACTTTTTCTTTACTGGCAGGCTTGTTTTTCTTTGCGGGCGCTTCACTTCTTGCATCCACGCCCCGGGAACAAATGCAACAGCCGCAAGGCAAGATGAATCACCGCCGCGGGATGATGCAATCTCCCGACGAGCGGCTCCAGATGCTCACAAAACAACTCAACCTGACTGATGACGAGCAAGCGAAAATCAAGCCCATTCTGGTAGATGAACAAAAAAAGATGCAAGATCTGCGGAGCGACTCTACTCTGTCCCGCCAGGATCGTTTTCAGAAGATGCGGGACATTCGCGAAGACTCCTCAAAGCAAATTCGTTCCAATCTGGACGAAAATCAACAGAAGAAGTTTGACGATATGCAAAAAGAACAGCAGAAGAGAATGCAGAAAATGCGGAGTGGCGGCGGTCCAGGCCCGGGCGCAAGTCTCAACTAGTAATAGCGTTTGAAATCAGGAGCAACGCCCGGCAAGGGATGCACGTCACACAACTGCCGGGCAATCGTTTTCGTGGCCCGGTTCGCGCTGTAAATTGACGAAGATTGTAACCTCAACACGAAGTGCGACCGGGCCTTCGTCTACCTCCGTGGTTACCATCTGGAATTTCGGAAAGGCAGTCTGACCCTGAGCGTAACCAGAATATTCGGCTTCATTCTTGGAGTTCTACTCGCCATCGTCCCGGCCGTGCGAGCCCGGCAGAATGCCGCCTCGCAGATGCCCGTCTCTGGCATCTCCGTCGCTGGTATTGTTCAGACGGATGGCGGCGTCCCGATTCCGGGTGCCACCGTTCGCGTGGAAAACTCGTCTACCCGCCAGCGATGGGTCACTTGGACCGACGAGTATGGCAAGTTCAGCTTCCCGGGCCTTCCTCCGGGGTCATACCAAATATCCTCGGATGCGTTGGGTTTTGGAGCCGCGACGCTCAACAGCGCATTCCAGTCCGTGACGCCTCCTCCGCCTCCCGTCGTCCTCGTTCTTCATGTTCTCTCGCTCGCGGAAATGGCTTCCAACAATTCGGGCGCAGTCGCACCCGGGAATCCGCCCAAGCCGGAAAACGAGGAATCCCCCATAAATAACAGGCCAACTGTCCCGCGGAACGGCGCGTCAACTCGGAGCGATCAAGGCCAGACCGTTCAACGCCAACCGGGTCGCGGCCGTCAAGGCGGTTCTGCAGTGCCCGCTGGTTTGACCAACGCCATGCGGCAGGGCATGGGCGGTTTCCAGCAAGTCGATGTGGACGTGCAAAGTGGCGGTGACACAACGGCTCCTGACCAGACTTCCGCCTCGACAAATACCCCGCTCGGGGCCGCATCTTCCTCCGATTCCTTGCTGCTCAATGGTTCGGTTGGAGTTGGAGCAAACACATTTGGTCCCGGCTTTGGCGGCGGCCTGCCCGGCGCGAATCTAGGTGTCGATCTGGGGCCAGCTCCGGGACAGAAAAGAGTCATGTTTGCGGGCCGCGGCGGTCCAGGCGGCCGTGGTCCGGGTGGTTTTCGCGGTGGCGGCGGGCCTCCGGGCGGCGGAGGCATTTTCATCATGCAAAGATTCAGGCAGCAGGTTAACCGCATCCATTATGGTTTCTTTGAAACGTATCAAAATTCGGCTTTCGATGCGCGCCCCTATTCCCTGACCGAGCCTAATCCACCGAAGATCAGCTATTACAACGAGCGTCTTAACTTCAATGCCGGGGGCCCTCTCAAGATTCCGCATATCTACGACGGCAGCGACAAAACCTTTTTCTTCGCGAACTACGGCCTTAATCGCCAGCAATCACCCCAAGACAGTTTCGCCACCGTCCCCACGCAAGCCGAACGAGGCGGCGATTTCTGCGCTGTTGTCTCGCAACTCTATAATCCGTTTTCCAGTTCCAACGGTCCGCGCCAGCCGCTCGGTTGCTCGATTCCGATTGGCATGCAGGATAATGCCGCGCTGGGCCTTTTGAAATTTATTCCACCGCCCAATCTTCCCGGCACCGTGCAGAACTACCATCTCGAAACGACCGTTCCCCAGTCGAGCGATTTCGTCAACATCCACATCCTCCACACAATTTCCCGGCGGTTCAGCCTCAATGGCGGATACAATTTCAATTCCAGCCGCGGCAATACACTCGCGGATTTTCTGATCGTCGGCGGCACCAGCTCATCACGCAATCAGAATGTTGACCTGCACTTCGTTCAGACATGGTCGCCGCGTCTGACAAACGATTCCTTTGTCAATTGGAGCCGCAGCCGCAGCCGTATTTTGAGCGACAATTCCTTTGTCAACGATATCTCTGGGCAACTCGGAATCAACGGCATTTCGAGCGCCCCGATTAATTTTGGTATTCCCGGAATCAATTTCACGAATTTCACCGGCCTGTCCGACCCGATTCCTTCGCTCCTTCGCAACCAGACTTTGCGTTTCAACGATAGCGTCACGTACGTTTTGCCGAAGCACACCATCACTGTCGGCGGGGAACTCCGCCGCATGCAGAACAATACCCAGTCCGATCCCATCCCCCGAGGCCAGTTCAATTTCACTGGATTAATGACCAGCCAGCTCGATACTTCCGGCCAGCCCGTTCCCGGCGAGTTGGGCGTCGACTTTGCGGATTTTCTCCTCGGCGTGCCGCAGACAACGCAACTGCAATTCGGCAGCACCAACACTTATTTTCGCAACTGGGGTTTCATTGGGTACGCCCAGGACGACTGGCGCGTTCGGCCGCGCTTCACGCTCGAATTCGGTTTGCGCTATGAAGCAGAAACGCCGCCGGTCGAGCTTTACAACAAGATCGCCAATCTCGATCTGAATTCGGACATCACTCAAGCCCAGCTTGTTACCCCTGGTCAGACCGGCCCGTTCAGCGGCTCGTTGCCCAGATCTCTGATTCGCGGCAGTTACAATGACTGGGCGCCGCGTTTCGGCATGGCCTGGAAACCTTTTGCGAAACATGCGTTCATCGTTCGCTCGGGCTATTCGATTTTTTACAGCGGATCGGTTTATGGCCACCTGGCATCCGAACTTGCGAACCAGCCGCCGTGGGCGCAGGCGCAATTCATCACCACCTCCGCCAGCCAGTTTTTGACGCTTGAAAACGGTTTCCCGTCGCAGCCTTCGCAGCCGTCCTCGGGGATAATCACCAACACCATCGCGGTGGATCCAAATTACGCTGTCCCGCAAATTCAGATTTGGGATATTGGCCTCGAGCAGCAATTGCCGCGCAGTTGGGTTTTGGACGTCACCTACACCGGCACGAAGGGCGCAAATCTCGATATTCTTCGAGCGCCCAACCGGCTCGTTCAGCTCAACGGCGACGTGCGTCGTATTCCGAACGTCGGCGGCTTCACTCTGGATCAGTCCGGCGCCCAATCCATCTATCACGCCCTTCAGGTTCGCTTGCAGAAGCGTATGTCGCGCGGCCTCACGGTCTTCGGCATCTATACCTTCGGCAAATCGCTCGACGATGCCAGCTCCATCGGCGGCGGCTCTCCCGTCGTCGAGCAGCAGGACGGCAACCTGCGCGCGGAACGGGGACGCTCCGCATTCGATGTGCGCCACCAGCTCCGCATGTTCGGATTTTACGAACTGCCCTTCGGCGCGCGGCAGCGCTGGGCGCACCACGGCTGGCAGGCCTCGCTCTTGGGAAATTATCGCCTCAACGTCGTCGCCACGGTCTCAAGCGGCCTGCCGTATACAGCTCTTGGTCCTCCTTCCGACAACACCGCCAGCGGCGGCGGATTTTCCGAACGTGCAAATCAAGTCGGAGATCCCTGTTTGCCCTGGGACCAGCGCACACCTCTGCACTTCTTCGATACGTCGGCCTTTGTCGCCCCGCCTGTTGGAACCTTCGGCGATGCCTCCCGCAACACCATCTGCGGCCCGGGAAGTTTCAACATCAACGCTGGCCTCTCAAAATCCATGGTGTTCGGCAAAGAGCAACAGCGCCGCATGACTCTTGCCTGGCAGGTTCAGAACTTGACCAACACTCCAAATTTCTCAGGACTTTCCACTGTCGTGAATTCGTTCACGTATGGCCGCGTGCAAAGCGTGAAGTCGATGCGCACGATGAATATCTCGTTACGGGTGAACTTCTAATGCGCAGACTCACGCTTTTGCTTTTCGCGTTTTTCTTGGTGATTCCTGCTGCGTTTTCGCAGGAACAAAAGATCCCCGCGCCCCCGCGGCAACAGCAGAAGAAATCCACTCCTGCGGTTATGCACGCGAATGTCAATCTCGTCGTCATCGACGCGGAAGTCACGGATCGTTCCGGCAGCCCCATTCGCGGACTTCGCGCCGATCAATTCACCCTGCTTGAAGACGGCAAGCAGCAGAAAATTGTTTCTTTCGTTTACTCGGATATCGAGTCTCTCGAGACCGCCGGAAAGACTGCCGGTCCTCCGGTTGTCATACCGGTCGAATCCACCGCGACGATTTCGAATGACGCGCTGGCCGCAACCGTTCGCGACCACCGCATGATTCTGCTGTTTTTTGATTTATCTTCTCTGCAGAACGACGAGCTTTTGCGCGCCCGTGACGCAGCCCTCAAATTCGTCCGTGAACAAATGACGCCCGCCGATCTCGTGTCCGTCGCCGTGCTCGGAAATCAATTGAGCATCCTCTCGGACTTCACGAATCAGCGCCCCAATCTGGAGAAAGCTATCGCAAGCCTCACTCCCGGAATTAATTCGCAGCTGGCGGGACTTTCCGCCGCGCCCGCGCAGAACGGCGAATACGACGTCAGCGAAGATACCGGCGCGGCCTACACACCGGACGACACCGAGTTCAATGTTTTTAATACCGATCGCAAGCTCTCTGCCATGCAGGGACTTGCCAATCTACTGAAACACATTCCCGGCAAAAAGATCGTGATGCAATTCACAGGTGGAATCACGCAAACAGGCGAGGAAAATCGCACGGAGCTCGAAGCGGCAACCGACGCCGCGAATCGCGCCAACGTTTCCTTTTACACCATCGACGCGCGCGGCCTGATGGCTGAAACCCCCGGCGGCGATGCCACACAGGGCGCATCGTCGGGACAATCGATGTTCTCCGGCGCTTCCGTTTTCAAGCAATCCGAATCGCGCCAGGATTCTCGCGACACGCTCTCCACGCTCGCCGCCGACACCGGAGGGCGCTCATTTTTCGACATTGGCGATTTATCCAAGGCATTTCGCCAGGTGCAGCAGGATACCGCCGGCTACTACCTGATCGGCTATAGCACCTCAAACACAAAGCCGGATGGAAGCTGGCGCCGCGTCACTTTGAAGCTCAAAATTCCGGGCGCGCGCCTGCGCTATCGCAACGGATATTTTGCGCCGCGCGATTTCAAGCACATGTCTACCGACGATCGCGACCAGCAATTGGAAGAGGCCCTTCGCTCCGATTCACCGCGCGTCGAGCTTCCCATTGCTCTCGAAGTCTCGCAATTTCGCCTCAGCAGCGGGGAAGTCTACGTTCCGATTGCCGCCAAACTTCCTTCGGGCGCTTTGCAATGGGCTGCCAAACGCGGCAGCCAGGAAGATGAATTCGATTTCGCGGCCCAAGTGGAAGACGCCGGGACAAAGCGTGTGGTCGCGCAATTGCGGGACACCATCAGCGTGCACCTCGGCGCTGAGCATTTCGAGCAAGTCCATCGAAACGCTCTGCTCTATCAGGGCGGCATGATCCTTGCCCCGGGCTCCTATCGCCTCAAATTCGTCGCACGCGAAAACGAGACGGGTCGCATCGGCACTTTTGAGCAAGCCCTCGACGTCGCGGCTCCGGATCCCAAGCGCCTCGCGCTCAGTTCCGTTCTGCTCTCAAGCCAGTTGGCGCCCGTCGCGAAGTCCTCCGAAGTACAAATCAAAACAGTCGGCCTCGCAGCCAGCCTAAAGAATTCGCCTTTGGAATTTTCAGGCCAGCGATTGATTCCCAGCGTCACCAATGTTTTTCAATCCCAGCAAACCATTTACGTTTTCTTTCAGGCCTATCTTCCCAAGAACGTGGATTCTGCATCCCTGCGCGGCGGCCTGGTTTTTTTCCGCGGCGGTGAAGAAGTCAGCCGCACGCCTCTCCTTGAGCCGGTTCAAGTCGATGCGAAGTCTCGTTCCGTTTCGTTCCGCATCAGTTTGCCGCCCGGCAAATTCCCGGCGGGGAACTACGCAGTCCAGGCCATTGCCGTCGCAGCGGGCCAGCCTTTGGCGGCGTTTGGCCGAGCCTACATGGCTGTCAATTCTGCGCCGCCGCAGCCGGCGCCCCAGTAAATCTCTCCGCTTTTCACTAGTAAGAAACGCGGCAATCGATCCGAAAGCGTGTCGAGGTTGTTGCTTGCAACGCGTGTACTATCTTTGACGTGAGCCCTCACGGCCTGAATCGCAAAATCATCCAGTCCACCGGCATCGTCATGGCGAGCGTTCTGCTCAGCCGCATACTAGGATTTATGCGGGAATGGACTGTCGCGCATCAGATCGGCGCAAAAGCCATCACCGACGCCTACTACGCCGCCTTTACGCTCCCTGACTTTTTGAACTATCTCGTGGCCGCCGGCTCTCTCAGCATCACGTTCATTCCCGTTTTCACGAAATTCGCCGCTGCAAATCAGGAGGACGAAGGCTGGCGCGTCTTTTCCACGGTGATGACGTTCATGGGCCTTCTCGTCATCGCCCTTATTTGCGTCGCTGAGATTTTCGCGCCCCAGCTTGTGTCCGTGATCGCGCCCGGTTTCGGCCCGGTCGAAAAACAGCACGTCATTTTCCTTACGCGCCTCATGCTCCCCGCGCAATTTTGCTTTTGTCAGGGTGGCATTCTCAGCGCCGTGCAATACGCGAAGGGAAAGTTCATCGTGCCGTCGCTCGCGCCCCTCGTCTACAACTTGTTCATTATTCTCGGCGGCGTTTTGCTGGCCTCGCGCATTGGAATGACGGGCTTTGCCGTTGGCGTCCTGGTCGGCTCGTTCGTCGGCAATTTTCTTTTGCAAGCTTACGGCGCGCACCAGGTCGGCGCGAAATTCTCTCTCTCCCTCGATTTGCGCCATCCCGGCTTTCGCCTTTTCGTGAAACTCGCCGTCCCCATCATGCTCGCGCTTTCACTTTCGTTCACGGACGATTGGATCATCCGCTGGTTCGGCTCGTATCTCGTTCCTGCGTCCATCACGTGGCTTACCTACGCGAAGACTCTGATGCGCGTCCCGCTCGGAGTCGTGGGCCAGGCGATTGGCGTCGCTTCGTTCCCCATACTTTCGCAGCTGTACTCGGAAGGAAAACTCACGGAACTAAATCGCGTCTTGAACGACACATTCAAGGGGCTGATTTTTCTTCTCGTGCCTATTTCCGCTTTTACCATTGCCGAAAGCCCCTATGTGGTGCATTTGGTTTTTTCTCACACGCGCTTGACCGCTTTGGATTTGCAGGCCACGGCTTCGACGTTGGCGCTTTTCTCGGTGGGCATGTTTGCTTGGGGAGCGCAGAATCTGATCGCGCGCGGCTTTTACTGCACACGGGACACTTGGACCCCCGCGATTGTGGGCACCGTTTTCACGTTTCTCGATATCCCGCTTTATTGGTGGTTGGTCCGGCAGGCACAGCATCTGGGACTGGCGCTGGCAAGCTCCACAGGCATTATTCTTTTCACCATCGTGCTTTTCACCCTACTGGTCCGGCGCACCCACAATCACCAGCTTAGCGATCTGATGCAGTTCTTGCTGAAGGTTTCCGTGGCATCCATTCTTTCCGGCGTCGCGGTCTACGAATTCGCGAAGTGGTTGTCGCGTTCAATTGCCTGGCAGAAAACGCTGGGATCGTTCGAAATTCTCTTGATGGCTTCGACGGCGGGATTGGTGATTATTCTCGGACTGCTGAAGCTCTTCCGCACCAGCGAGCTGGATTCGTATCTCGCGCGCTTCCGTGCCCGGCTCTAGCAGCTTGCGGAGAATTGGCTCGAACTTTGTGGGAGTGCTATCCGAATCATTTCCTAAACTAACGAACCTAATAGCCTGTGAACGGAAGGGCTCGGCTGGGACAAGCCAAGCCCTTACAATTTTACCGATGGGGCCTTCCACCGCCACCATGTGGCGCGGACGCATGCGAAGAACCGCCGCCTCCTCCGCGCGGACCGCCGCCTCCTCCGCGTGGACCACCGCCACCGCCGCTGGGTCGGCTATAGGAAGGACTGCCGCCGCCACGATATCCGCCGCCGCCGCCGCTGGGTCTGCTGTAAGACGGGCTGGGACCGCGATACCCACCGCCACTGGGTCTGCTGTAAGACGGGCTGGGACCGCGATACCCACCGCCGCTGGGCGGCCGGCTATAGGAGGGACTGCCGCCGTTCTGTCGCGGCGAGTATCCGCTGTTTGGCCTGCCATAAGGACTGCCACCACCGTAGCGTTGCGGTGTTCCGCCGCCATAATTTGAGGGCGCGCGGCGCGAAACGATGGGCTGACGCATGTCGAGCGACCGTCGGTACGAACCGGAGTTGTTTGGCCGCGCCGGTGCCGACCACCCGCGCTGCGGTTGAGATGACCGCGACGGGGAATTCTGGAACCCAGGCCGCGTCGGCGCGGTGTTGCCCTGCGGACGGGACTGCTGCGAAGGCGTGAACGGACGCCATCCACCTCCGCCTCGTTGCTGCGGACTCGGATTCTGCTGCTGGAATTGCCGCGATGGCGTTCCTTGATTCATCCTCGCCGGCGCTTGCGGCCGGTAGCCATTATTTCCGCCGTTCGAAGGCGTGAAGCTGTGCCATCCCGGTCGAACGCCACTCTGCGGCGGAGTGTTGTTGAACCGCCCATTTTGAGTCCCGTTTACCGGACGCCCATTGCCGCCATTCGAGAATGATCGCGTCGTTTGTGCATTTCCGTTCCGTTGCATCGCCGGAGCGGATGGCAGTCTTGATCCGTTGAAAGAACCGCGGTTCATCGCGCCATTTTGCGTCCGGGAATTCGCGATCATCTGCTGCGCCCGCTGCGCCTGCTGGTTGAATGGCCGCGGAGTATACGACGGCCTGCTCTGCGAGAAAAAGTGCCGGTTGTTCAGGTTCGACGTCCGCGCAATCGCCGGAGAGACGTGGCCCTGCAAACGTCCCAGGCTGTTGCGTGTTGGCGCGACAGGCAGGCGTCCCGTCATAAAGCTCGCCTGACGGAGTTGCTGTGTGCCGATACCGCGCTGAAACCTCGCATCACCGTGGCCGAATTCATTGCCGCGAACCGAGGAGATTCCACCTCGTATCCGTGCGTCGTTTTCAACGCGGTTGATATTCGAGAATCCGTTGCGCCCGCGGAAAAGCGGATTCTCCCGCCGTCCGAAGTCGCGACCTCCGAAGCCCCGATCACCGATGCCGCGGCGGAAGAAGTCGCCGCGGTCGCCCCAGCCATAGAAGCCAACGCGATTCACTCCGTAGCCCCACCATGGATTGAAGAAGTCACCAGGGCCGCAGGGCAGCCAGCCGATGTTTCCGAAGCCAAACCCCACATCGAAGCCGTCGCCCCACCCAAAGAAAGACACATAGGCGGGCGACCAAATCGGGTTATAGCCCCAACCTCCGTACACGCCCACCGGGCCCGGCCACCACGCCCAGTTTCCGCCGTAAACGAACCAGCGGCCATAGTGATACGGCGCCCATCCCCACGACTCATTCGATTGCCACGTCCAACCGTAGTAAGGCTCCCAGACCCACTGTCCATCGCGATACGGCGCCCAGCCAGAGTCCTGATCAGGAACCCACACTTGGCCGTAATCAGGAACGTTTTCCCAATGTCCATGTCCGTCCAGGTCCTGCGTGCCGGTGTAATACCGGTCCGTATGCTGCCAGCTCTGCGCGTCCAGAATCGTGCGGTCGCGGTTTTCATTCCACTGGTCGAAATCGTCTTTCGGTGACGCATCCAATGTTTGATATTGCGGATTGTCCGTGCCCTGCACGTCAATCATTTGCCCGCTTTCGATGCGTGTGCTGCCTTGCGGCTCGGACACTTCCGCTTGCCCGCTGCGGACAATCAGCTGCGAGTCGGAATCGCCATTCACCTGAATGCGGTAGTCTCCGTCCCTCAGCGGATGCACGGCGGAATTCGGAGTGTCAATTTCAGCGTCGGTCTGGCTGTTCTTAAATACGCTGTATTCCACCAAACCTTGACCGGCTTGAATTTGAATGTGCGTGGCCGTGAGGTCGGTGATTTTAATCGTGGAATTTTCGTCCAGGCGAATCACGTTGGCGTAGTCGAGCTGAACTTCCGCGCGCCCGCCGTTTCCCGTCGAAACTCGGTCGCCAGCCTCCAGCGGCGTATTGACCGTGGCCGCAACCCAGTCGCCAGAGTCGCCCCGCTGCACGGAGACGTCGCCCTGAATCGCACTGAGCCGCGCGACCGCAGGCTGCACCTGAGAATTTTCCTCGTCCTGCCCCTGATCGGGCGCATTTTGAATCTGCGCATTTTGATCTTGCGCATTCTGGCCCGAATACTGCGCATGGGCCGTCCCAGTCACTCCCGCCATCGAGAACAGAACCGCGGCCAATACTCCAAGATACTTTTTCATGACTCTTCTCCTCCCGCCGGAACGCCGGTCGAGACCGAGTACCTTCGCTTTCCTAAAAGCACGGCCCATGCCAAACGAGCCATTCCACTGTCTATATGTAAGCGCCGTATCTACAGTATGTTAGCGATGGTTTGAGGGAGTCGGATCCCCCGGCTGTTTGCGGAAATCGGTGCTTTTCACGCAAGGCTGGTGCTTTTCAGCCACCGAGATTGTCGGAAGGAAGGCGGGGATTTTGCTAGGATTCTTTCTCCGCGGCGTCATCCACGCCCATTTGAGACAGCCGGTAACGCAAGGCATTTCTCGACAATCCCAACGCCCGCGCTGCCTGGCTCTTGTTTCCGTTGGCGCGCCGCAAAGCCTCGCGAATGATTTCCTGCTCCCATTTGTCGAGCGTCATGCCTTCTGGAATTACGGGTGCGAATCCTGCCGGATGGTTCGCCGCGCGAATGTCGAGGTGAATGTCGCTCGCCTCAAGCATCGGCTCCGACGATAGCGTCACGCCGCGCTCCAGAATATTTTCGAGCTCCCGCACATTGCCCGGCCAATGAAAATCCATCAGGAGCTGCATCGCCGCTGGCGTTATTCCTCGCACGGGCTTTCCGGACTCCCGCGCAAATCGTTCCAGAAAGAAATTCGCCAGCGCCGGAATGTCCTCTTTATGTTCGCGCAGGGGCGGAATGTCGATCGCAACCACATTGAGCCGGTAATACAGATCTTCGCGGAACGTACCCTCTTCAAGAGCCGCGCGAAGATCGCGATTCGTTGCGGCAATTAGTCGCACATCCACCTTGAGAGTTTTTGTTCCTCCCAGCCGTTCGAATTGGCGCTCTTGCAGGACGCGCAGCAGCTTCACCTGAATCGCCGGTGGCACGTCGCCGATTTCATCGAGGAACAGCGTGCCTTTGTCGGCCAGCTCGAATTTTCCCGGTTTGCTCGTTGTCGCGCCGCTGAACGCGCCTTTCTCGTAACCAAAGAGTTCGCTCTCCAGCAGATTTTCCGGAATCGCCGTGCTGTTGATTTTTATAAATGGGCCGGAAGCGCGATGCGAATGCTCATGAATCGCGCGCGCGATTAAATCCTTTCCTACTCCGCTTTCGCCGCCAAGCAGCACGGTGGAATTCGTCGGCGCTACGCGTTCCACCAGCGCCAGGACGGCCTGCATTTTTTCGCCTTTCGCCACAACGTTGGCGTACTCGTATCGCTGGCCGAGCGCTTCGCGAAGCGAGCGATTCTCGTCGCGCAGCTTGCATGCGTCCAGCTCCTTGCGTATCACCAGCACCATTTCCGCCAGCGAAAATGGCTTCAGCACATAGTCGCTCGCGCCCACTTTCATCGCTTCCACGGCCGATTCCACCGAGCCGTACGCCGTCATAATCACCACGGGCAGGGAGGCGTCCACTCTCTTGATCGCCTGCAGAAATTCGAGGCCATTCATGCCCGGCAATTTAAAGTCCGTCACCACCAGGTCGATTTTTTCCTGGCTCAGAAGTTTCAGCCCTGTTTCCGCGTCCGCTGCCGCATGCGTCGTGAATCCTTCTTCGCCCAAATTCAGCTCCAGCAACCGGCGCATTTTGGCTTCATCTTCGACGATCAAAATTGACGCCATGGACTTTGCTTTTCTCCCTCTCCCTTATTGCTGTTTCGCCGCCGCCGGCAAGAATACCCAAAAGCACGCGCCCTGCCCAAGCTCCTGTTGCAACTGAATCGACCCTCCATGATCATCCACGATCTTGGCGACAATCGAAAGCCCCAGCCCCACGCCCGTTTTCTTTGACGTGACGAACGGGTTGAAAACCTGCTCCCGGATCTCTCCTGCGATTCCTGGACCGGAATCTTCCACCTTTGTCGCGACTCCGGAAATTCCGTGATGCCATGCCGGCTCAATCGAAACCGTTAGCGTGCCTCCGCGCTTTTCCGTTGTCGCATCTTCTTCTTGCGCGCCCATGGCTTCATACGCATTCAAAATCAAGTTCACGAAAACCTGTTCGCAAAGCTGCTCGTCCGCCAATACCTGCGGCAGGTTCTCCTCGAAGCGCCGTATCACAACTACATTCGCGTTCGGGTACCGATTGTGAGCCGATTCCAGCGCGCGCTCCACGATGGCGGGAAGGGTCACGGCAGAAAGCGCCAGATGCGAGGGCCGCGCAAAATCGAGAAAACGCGAGACCAGCCCGTTCAGCCGGTTCACTTCAGTCGAAATAAATCCCGCCAGCTCGCTCGCCACGGGCTGCGCGGTTTCCAGCTTCTTGCTCAGCATTTCCGCCGAGCCTTTGATGATGCCCAGCGGGTTGCGAATTTCGTGCGCCAGTCCAGCGGAAAGCTGGCCAAGCGCGGCAAGACGCTCCGCCCGCCGCACATCCGCCTGCGCCTCCTGCAGCTTCTGATTCGATTCCTCGATCGTCGCGGAAAGCGCCCGCTGCCGTTCCACCTGCCGCCGATTCTCCATCACGAAGCGGTTCACCAGAATCGCCGCCAGAAAGAAAAACAGGATGCGAATTGCGAGTATGCCGAGTCCGGTGGGAGAGACTTCGTAATCTTCTATTACGATCGCTTGGATCAAGTACGAGCAATAGGCCAGTGAAGCAAGCGCCGTCCACGCAAGCGTGCCCGCCGTTCCAAAATAAATCGCGGCGGTCACCACAGGCACAAAGAAAATGGGATAGTAGTCGCTATTGATTCCCACCGCCCCCGTGTGGCCGAGCAGCACCGTGGAAAGAATAATTTTAACCACCACGCTGTAAGCCCGTCCGTCACCTGGCCGCCACGCAACCAATCGTCCTTCGAAAATCTGGAAAACGCCGATGGCAAGAAGCGTCAGTTGTTTGTGGATCTCGCGGATCGGCGGCAGTAGAGCCAAACCGACCAGCAGCACCAGCCACAGAACCTCGATCCAGCCAAATTTTGGATGTCGCTGTTCTTCGCGATCTTCCCGGCGCGCCTCTCCCCGAAGCGTGTCGCTCGCTTCTGGGCGCGTTTCCGCGCGAACTGCGCCTCCGGCTTCTTCGACGCGAACTTCTTCCGCGGCGTTTTCTGTGGTGTCGTGTTGCTCGAACATGCGAGTGCTATCCCTGCTGAATTTAACACGGAGCCCGCGACTTTGGGTTCGCACATTCAATCGGAGGAGAAGTGCAAACTTACAGCTTGCAATCACGGGCAAAGTGACGCACCAGCCACATGAATTTCACGCGAGCGTCATAAATTGACGCCGATGCAGCGCGCGAAGCAGGATAGGGACCCGCCGCAAGCTTTAACTTTGGTTTCTTGTCTTGGTTTTTATTTTGCTGTCGGTTTTTCTCTTGCTCTCAACTTTCAACTATCAACCACGCCTCACTCATACCGCAGCGCCACCATCGGATCCACGCGTATTGCCCGCCGCGCCGGAATGTAGCAAGCCAGCAATGCGACGAGTCCGAGAGCAATCGTAACAATCGAGTACGTTGCGGGATCGGCAGGGCTGACGCCGACGAGGAAGTTGCTGATCAAGCGCGCGAAAGCGAATGCGGCTGCGCTTCCGACAATCAACCCCATCGCCACGATGATGAGACCTTGTCCCAAGATCATTCTGAGAATTTCCGACTGCTGAGCGCCAAGCGCAACCCGGATTCCTATCTCGTGCGTGCGCTGACTCGTCGAATAGGAAATAACTCCGTACACGCCGACCATCGCCAAAATCAATCCAAGAAGGCCGAGAGCCGCAGCGAATCCGGCGCCCAACTGAAAAAGCAGAAAGCCATTGAGAGTGTCAAGGCCTTCCTCCATGGTCTGAATGCTGAAAAGCGGCAAATCGGGAGCAAGACTGCGCACGACGCTCTGCGCTTCGCGAATCACGGCGTCGGGCGGAGCAGCGCTGCGAATTTGCAGAGTCTGCAAGGTTCCCAAAGCGTAGTCCTGCGCGAGCGGCAGATAGAAGAATGCGCCGATGGGGCCGGTCAAGCCGGAAAAGCGGCTGTCTTTTGCGACCCCGACCACCTCAAAGAGAGGATTGGTGGCACCGCTGACCTTGGCAAAATGTTTGCCGATGGGATTCTGTTTCGGCCAGAAGCGGTTGGCAAAAGCCTGGTTCACGATGGCGACGTAAGGGGAGCCGCTGAGGTCGCCTTTAGTGAAAGATCGGCCCCGAAGCATCGGAATATGCATCGTCTCGAAGAATCCGGGAGAAACAACGCCGTAAGAGACCAGTGGCAATCCCTGGCCGGGAGGATTCTGGTAATCCGAAACCTTCACGTAGTCGTTGCTGCCGTAGTTGCCCATTGGCATGCTCGAAGTGAGCGCGGCGGATTGCACGTTGGGCAACGCGTTAATGCGCGCGAGAAGCGAATTGTAAAAAGCGAGTCCCTGCGTCTCGTTGAATCCGACTTCTGTTGGATCCATGGTCAGTTCGACAACGTTCTGCGGATCGAAGCCGAGATTGCTGTGTTGGACAGCAACGAGGCTGCGAGCGAAAAGTCCGGCGATGACCAGCAGCATCAGGGAGCCGGCAACCTGCAGCACAACCAGGCCGCTGCGGAGTCGATTCTTGCCCGCCGCGATGCTGCGGCCCGATTCGTGCAGCGCGGCGCTGATGTGCGTGCGCGAAGCGCGCAAAGCGGGCACGATGCCGACGAAAACGCCGGTGAGCAGAGCCGCTGCGAACGAGTAAGCGAAAATGCGCCAATCGAATCCTGAATACAGGTGAACCTCCACCGCTTGGTGCAAGTCGATCGAAGCAATCGCGCGGCCGCCCCAGAGACCAAGGAACATTCCGGCCAGACCGCCGAGGAGAGCCAGCAGAACGCTCTCGGTGAGCAATTGGCGAACCAGACGGCTGCGCGATGCGCCGAGCGCAGCGCGCATGGCCATTTCGCGTTCGCGGCCGGTTGCGCGAACCAGCAGGAGATTGGCGATGTTCGCGCAGGCAAGGAGCAGAACCATGGCAACCAGCGCCAGGAACAACGCAGCGACTTTCATGAGTGTGCCGGCAGTTCCCGGGTCGGGACGGGCGAAATGCTCCGAGTAGACGCTGAGCGTCATGCCCTTGTTGCTTTCGGGATATTGCGCGGAGAGACGACGCGCGACGACATTCAGAGCGGCACCCGCGCTTTGGAGACTGGCTCCGGGCCGCAAACGTCCGAGAACGTAAAGGTTCTGGAGGATGCGGTTTACCATCAGGTCGTCGGGCCAGCCGGGCTCATCCGAGCCCACCATGGCAAGCGGCAAATACGCTTGCACGCCCGGAGCGGGGTACAGACCGTAAAATCCCCGGGGCGCGACGCCCACGACCGTGTTCGGTCGCCCATTTACCCGGATTCTTTTGCCAACGATGGTCCGATCGCTTCCGAAGTGCGCCTTCCAGTACGAGTAGGAAAGGACGATGACCGGGTCTGCTCCGGGCGTCTCGCCCTCCGAAGGAAGAATCAGACGGCCCAGATATGGCTTGAGGCCCAGAATCGAGAAAAAATTACCGCTGACATAGGCGGTCAAAGCGCGATCAGCTTTGCCCTCAAGGCTGAGGCCATCGAATCCAAGCTGAAAACCGAGCATGTCGGAAAAAGCGCCGGTGGTCTGCGAGCGAATATCGTGAAAGTCCGCAATGGAAAATTGCGTCAGTAACGGCCCGTTCCCTTGCCGGAATGCAAACACCGTGAGTTGGCTTGGATTTTCCACGGGAAGCGGGCGGAGAAGGAGCGAATCGACCACGCCAAAGAGAGCCGTGTTGGCGCCGATGCCGAGGGCCAGCGTCAGCACAGCAACGATGGTGAACCCCGGAGATTTGCGCAGCATGCGCAGCCCGAAGCGAAGATCATGCAGGAAGTCGTGAATGTAGTTTGTGCGGCGCATGTCCCGGCACTCCTCTTTGAGTTGTTCCACGCCGCCAAACTCCCGCAGCGCCGCGCGCTGCGCCTCGGCCTGCGACATTCCCGCCGAAATATTCGCGGCAATCTGGTGCTCGAGATGGAAACGCAATTCCGTATCAAGTTCACTGTCCACAGCGTTTCTGCGAAACAGCGAGCGGATTCGCATCGAGATTGTCGTCAGCCAGCGCATAAGTTCACTCGTAACGTAGCGCCACCATGGGATCGACGCGCATCGCCCGCCGTGCCGGGATGTAACTGGCCAGCAGCGCGACCGCCAACAAGAATAATGGCATCGAAACAAATGAGCCGGGATCCAGCGGGCTTACTCCGAAGAGAATCGCCGAAAAGATGGTGGATACCGCGGCGCAGAGAATCATCCCGACGAGCGCACCTGTGAACACCGGGAACATCGCTTGTCGCACGACCAGCCACATCACATCGCGGTTGTCAGCGCCAAGCGCCATGCGAATTCCAATTTCACGCACGCGGCGGCTGACTCCGTAGGAAACCATCCCATAGATTCCAATCGAGGCGAGCAGAAGCGCGATCATGCCGAGGATGACCGAAAGCACGGATACGACGCGCGCCGGCTCGCGCCAGAACTCAAGAACGTCGGTGAGGGGCGCGATTGTGACACTCAACTCAGGGTCGAGGCCTGCGGTAATCGAGTCGATCTCTTTCGCAATCGCCGGATCCGCCGCCGTGCTGTGAACCATCACCTTGAGATCTGGCTGCTGAGCGGGGCCGGCGGTTTCATATAGGTACAGCTTGCGGGAATCGCCGAGAGTCGCGACTTGCGCATCGGCAACGACGCCGACGACCTGGCAGTCGGCGACTCCTGAGTTGGGTTCCCCGCCGCCGTGAAGCATCTGGCCAATCGGATTTTGTCCGGGGAAAAAGCGGCGCGCTGTGGATTGGCTCAAGATAACGAGGTGCGCTCCAGACCGCGCTTCTGCATCGGTGAAACCGCGGCCTTGCAGCACAGGAATACCCAGCACGCGGAAGAAGTTTGGGGAGACGTGGTTGTACTCCACTTCGTAGTTCTTGCTCTTGTCCGGTGTGGAGAAGCCCGTGAGGTCGTGCGAATTGCCAAGCGGAATGCAGGTCGCTTGCGCCACTTCGTCCACACCCGGCAGAGCGGCGAGCCGGTCATGCAACTGTTGCTGAAACGCGGCGGCCCGCTGCGGAGTGTACCCCGCACTGGAAAGGTCAAACACCACTGCCTCTGTGTTTTTCATCTGAAAACCGGGATCGATCGTCTGCGCACGGTAGAGGCCGTGCAGGAGCAGTCCTGATGCGAGAAGTAGAAGCATGCAAACGGCCACCTGCGAGCCCACCAGAAAATTGCGCAAACGCCCGGCGCTGATTGTTCCCGTTCGCGAGTGAGCGCCGTCTTCTTTCATCGCCAGCGTGAGATCCGCACGCGAAGCGCGCAAAGCAGGCGCGAGGCCGAACAGGCAGGCCGTTATAACCGACAGCGTGAAAACATAAAACCATGTGTGAAAGTCGGAATTGATGTGCAGTGCGAATGCGAGTTCCGGAGATTTGGGCAAATGTGCAATCGCAAAACCGAAAATCGCCGCCACGGACCAGAAAGACGCCAGCGCGCCAGCTGCGCCTCCGAGCAGGGCCAGCAAAAGGCTTTCCGTGAGTAATTGCCGGATGAGCCGGCCCCGGCTCGCTCCCACCGTCAGCCGCACTGCGATCTCTTTGCGCCTTCCGGCCGCACGAGCTAGCAGCAAATTGGCAATGTTGGCGCAAGCCAGCATCAACACCAAACCAACTGCGGCCATGATCAGCCCGCCGATGATCAAGATTGGCGTCCGCAACGACGGCATGGAAAGCAGCGTGGCGCGGCCAAGCGTTATCGTCGTAATGCGGCCCGCTTGCAGCGAATTCAACCCCGAAGCAACCACGCTCAGATTCGCCTCGGCCTGCCGAGACGAAACCCCCGGCTTCAGCCGCCCGATCATGGCCAGCCAGCTCAGGTCGTCGTCACCAAGAAAATCGTCGGCGGGCCGGAACGCTTTCACCATTGTGAGTGGCGCCCAAAAAGATGACGCCACAGCCACAGTGCCTTCAAATCCCGGCGGAGCGACGCCGATTACGCGAAACGAAGTGCGATTCAGGATAACGGGCTTGCCGACGATCGCCGGATCTCCAGCGAACGTGCCGCGCCATGCCGAATCACTCAGCACCACCACGGTGCTCTCGCCGGGGGCCGCGCAATCGGAATCCGCAAAAAAACGGCCCAGCTCCGGGCGGATTTCAAGCACATTGAAATAGTTGCAAGAAGTCAGAGTCCCCATGATGGGCTGCGGCTTGTTGCCGCCGAGCGTGGTTTCTGTAAACGCAGAATAAGCCAGCAGGCCGGAGAATACGCGGTTCTCTTTGGCATATGCGCGGTATTCGGAATACGAGACGAACGAATCGTCATCATGCACATTCCGATGCATGTTGCCATTCGCACTTCGAATGTTCTGCCCGATCGTAACGAGCTGATCCGCGTGCGGCACGGGCAGCAGGCGCAATGCGGCTGAATTGAGAATTGTGAAAATCGCCGTGTTGGCGCCAATGCCGAGGGCGAGAGTGAGTACGGCGATGGTCGTAAAAGCTGGCGACTTTCGCAACATGCGCAAGCCGTAGCGAATATCCTGCGCGAGATCTTGAATCCAATTTACTTTGCGCATCTCCCGACACTCCTCTTTGAGTTGTTCCACGCCGCCAAACTCCCGCATCGCCGTGCGCCGCGCTTCGGCCTCCGACACTCCCGCCGAAACATTCGCCGCAATCTGCCGTTCGACATGGAAACGCAACTCCGTATCAAGTTCACTGTCCACAGCATTTTTGCGAAACAGTGAACGCAGCCGCAGCGAAATTGTTGCAAGCCGGCGCATGAAAACCTCCCTAGCCTCGCGCTTCGTCTAAAACCAGCCCAATGGCCGACGATAGACGTTCCCAGTTCGCCTGTTCTTTTTGCAGATATTTCTGTCCCGCCTTCGTCAGCGAATAAAACTTCGCCCGCCGGTTGTTTTCCGAATCACCCCATTCCGCGCGGATCCACCCTTGCTGTTCCAGACGGTGTAGCGCGGGATACAACGCGCCCTGCCGCACTTGCAGCACATGATTCGACACGATCTGGATGCGTTGCGCGATGCCCCATCCGTGCATCGGCTCGTGCGTCAGTGTTCGCAGGATTAGAAGGTCCAGAGTCCCCTGGACCAGGTCGGTTGGTTTGCTCACGCAGCCTCCCCTTACTTATCGACAGGAACTTTACGCCGCTCCTGTCAATAGTCAAGGGGAAAAGTGCGAAGAAAAAGGGCGCGTCGCTCTGACTAGCCTGTTAACTCTTTGCGCAACTAGACTGACAGGTGTGTTCAGTATAAGCCCTTTTTAGCTCCCCTCTTTTTTTGCCTCTTTGCGACGCCTTGAAGTCTTTTTTTGCGTCAGCCCAGGGAATCGGCACCGCCGCGCTCCTATCCGGGAAATGTTTTCATTCCACGCGAGGCAGCGACTCGCGTCTTCGATTTAATGCCTCTCTTCGCGAATGCTCGTGGCCGGAATCGCAGTTTGGAGTGAACTTCCTTTTCGAGTTCGAGTAAGATTCAGGCGGGCAATGCGCGGCTAGAAAGTTTCTAGGCCGCTTCACTCTCTCAGCGAAGGTTGTGCGATGCGCGGATCCCGGCTGAATTTTGCTTTTTTGCCGATGGCGGCAATTTTCCTTGCCGCATTCGCACCGCCGCTTGTTCTCGCGCGAACCTCCGAGACGCCGGATGCACGATTAACCCTGCGTACCGGATGGCGCTTGCAGTCGTCATGTGAAGTCGGCGCAAGCGGCGCGCAAATTTCCGTGCCCGATTTTCAAGTAACCGGCTGGCATTCGACTACCGTTCCTTCTACCGTTGTTGCTGCGCTTGTCGCCGACGGCACCTATCCCGATCCGAATTTCGGCATGAACCTGCGCAAAATTCCAGGCGCCACGTATCCAATCGGCGCGAATTTCGCGAATTTGCCGATGCCCAAGGACAGTCCGTTTGCCTGCTCATGGTGGTACCGCAAGGAATTCACGCTTCCAAAGAACTTCGACGGACGCCCAGTGTGGCTGCATTTCGACGGCATCAATTACCGCGCCAATATCTGGATCAACGGAAAGAAATTCGCCGATGCGAAAGATGTGGCCGGCTCGTATCGCGTTTATGATTTCGACGTGACGCAATTCGTGAAGCCCGGCGAGGCGAACACCATCGCCGTCGAAACCTTCGCGCCCACGGAAAACGATTTGGCGATGAACTGGGTTGATTGGAATCCGGCTCCTCCGGATAAAAACATGGGTCTTTGGGGCGACGTATATTTTGCGGCGACGGGCGCAATCACGGTGCGCCATCCGCAAGTGGTTACGCATTTCGCGACCGCATCGCTCGCTGAAGCCGACCTCACGGTCATGGCGG
>Ga0307374_10001048_pt1 | contig 51937 bp, 50 predicted proteins | sample OX3MG_FD_202532 | JGI IMG/M metagenome (GOLD analysis project Ga0307374, IMG submission 202532) | Soil microbial communities from Risofladan, Vaasa, Finland - OX-3 | ecosystem: Environmental > Terrestrial > Soil > Coastal area > Acid sulfate soil | place: Finland: Risofladan, Vaasa | collected...
ACGCCTAGTTGGTGTGCACCGACCGGACCAAGGCCACCCACGACGCCCTGCTCAGCCTGGCTGCGTGTCTGCTGTGCGACTCCCGGTACCGGCAGTCATTGTGTTAGAGCTTCTAAGCGGAGGCCTGCTGGCCTCGCCGATGGCGCGCCGTCAGTGACGGCGAGCTCTGCGCGAAGGTGATCATCCGGCCGCGCCGGTTCGCGCCACCACGACCCGCCCGAATCGCGTGGCGGTGATTCAGCGATACAGTGCAAGTACACCCTCTTGGGAGAGTCGCCTCACTGGGACTGGACGGCGACGACCGCCCAGTGCAGGGTCGACGCCTCGACTGAGTCAGATCGAGGAGTTCGCCTATGCACGGCGCCACCACGCGTTCCCCGTTCGCGTCCCCAACGGGAGCCGCGGGTCGCTCCTTCGGGATCCTCAGCACGTACCCGCCAACGCCATGCGGCCTGGCGACGTTCACGGCCGCGTTGACCCGAGGGCTCGAGGCGAGCGGCGCGTCCGTTGGCGTCGTGCGACTGGCGGACGGGACGCCGACGACCGATCCACGGGTCCTGACTGAGCTGGAAAACAGTGTGCCGACATCCCTCACCCAGGCAACCGCCTGCCTGAGCGACTGCGACATGGCGATTGTCCAGCACGAATACGGGTTGTATGGCGGCCACGACGGCGACGAGGTCCTCGACATCCTCGGTGGTCTCACGATCCCATCGATCGTGGTCGCCCACACGGTGTTGCTGGACCCGACCGAGCATCAGCGGCACGTGCTTGAGGCCGTCGCCGAGGCGGCAAGCGTTGTGGTGGTCATGACGAAGGCGGCACAACACAGGTTGTGCAGCCGCTTCGACGTCGACCCGTCGAAGGTCGTGATGATCCCGCACGGTGCCGCGACACCGACCGCCCGTACACCGCGCGGCGGTGCCGGCGGCCCAATGATGCTGACCTGGGGGCTGATCGGTCGCGGGAAAGGCATCGAGTGGGCGATCGACGCCATGGTCGACCTGCAGGACCTGCGGCCTCGGCCGAGCTACGTAATCGCAGGCCGGACGCACCCGAAGGTGATTGCCTTCGAGGGGGAGATCTACCGGGACATGCTCGTCGCACGAACGCGGGCCAAGAACGTCTCTGCGTCGGTGAGCTTCGACTCCGGATACCGAGACCTGTCGTCGCTGACGCAACTGATCCAGGACGCCTCTGTTGTCGTACTGCCGTACGACTCGCGGGACCAGGTGACCTCCGGTGTGCTCGTCGATGCGATCGCCGCCGGTCGCCCGGTGGTGGCCACGGCGTTTCCCCACGCCGTGGAGCTGCTCTCGACCGGCGCCGGGATCGTCGTGCCCCACGGGGACGCCGCGGCACTGGCGGCGGCCTTGCGCCGCGTGCTGACCGAGCCCGGTCTCGCAGCGGCGATGGCCCGCGAGGCGTCCCGCCTCGCTCCCACACTCGGATGGCAAGCTGTTGCCCGTGAGTACGCCAGCCTCGCCGAGCGGATCCTCAATGCCCCCGAGCCGGTTCCTGCGTGATCGCCCACGAGCCCCGGTTCGATCACCTGGCGCGGATGACCGACGAGCACGGAACCTTCGAACATGCCGACCACACGACCCCCCGCCGGGAGCACGGCTACTGCACCGACGACATGGCTCGCGTCCTCGTGGTGGCAAGCCGTGAACCGCATCCCGGTCCGCTGGTCAGTGGCCTTGCCGAGACCGCGCTCCGCTTCCTGGCCGATGCCCAAGGCGGACGCGGCGACGTTCGCAACCGGCGCAACAGTGACGGTGCGTGGGAAGATCGTCACGGCGTCGAGGACTGCTGGGGCCGGAGCCTTTGGGGCCTTGGCACGGCCGCTGCGCGGAGCCAGCATGATGCGGTGCGCCAGAACGCCCTCGCCCACTTCGAGCATGGCCTCCGGCAGCGCTCGCCGTGGCCGCGAGCGATGGCGTTCGCGGCGCTCGGGGCCAGCGAGGTTCTCGCTGCCCAACCGGGCCACCGTGGGGCACGGGATCTGATGATCGACGCCGTCGGCATCGTCGGCGATCGCCAGTCCAACGCCGCCTGGCCATGGCCCGAGCACCGCCTTGCCTACGCCAATGCGGTGCTTCCCGACGCAATGATCGCAGCCGGTGTGGCCCTTGATCGGGCGACCCTCGTCAATGACGGACTCGAGCTGTTGGAGTGGCTTCTGGACACCGAGACGAATCAGGGCCACCTGTCGGTCACCGCGGTGGGCGGACGCGGACCCGGCGACCCACGACCGAAGTTCGACCAACAGCCGATCGAGGTCGCGACGCTGGCCGACGCCTGCGCCCGTGCCGCCCGATACGCGGAGACAGATCGCTGGGCCGACGGGGTCGACGCCGCAGTCGGGTGGTTCCTCGGCGACAACGATGCTGGCGTGCCGATGTGGGATCCCGAAAGCGGAGGCGGCTACGACGGGCTTCGGGCCGACGGTCCCAACCTCAACCAAGGCGCAGAATCGACACTCGCGTTGATCTCAACGTTGCAACACGGCCGCGGCCGCCTCGAGCTCGCGCGATGAGCCTCGTGCCGGAACGGCAGATCGTGACACACAGCCCGCTTCGGCTCCTGCCCGACGTGGGACGCGTCATCGCCATGCTGTTCATCCCGGGCGAGGAGATGCCGGGAGGAGGCTCGCGTGCCTCCTCGGTCATCGACCGAATCCTGGCGATGGATGACAGCGAGGTCAGGACCACGCTCGCCGACGTCAGGCGTCGCTTCGCTCACCGCCACCGCCAACTCGATGCGACATGGTCACGTCACTTCCACGTCGCGGCCCACCGCGCTGGGCGCGGCTTGGGAGTCAGCGCCGACCGAGCGCTCCTGATCGGCTCCTATTTTACCCGTGAGTGCTCGCTCGAAGCCGCCGCCTTGTTTAACCCGTCGATCGTCGCCCATCCCGATCAAAGTGGTCTGGAGTCCGGCCAGACGCGATTCGTGATGAGCCTGCGCGCGGTCGGTGAGGGGCACATCTCCTCAATCGAGTTCCGCACCGGCATCATTGACGAGGAGGGCGACATCCGCCTCGACGACCCAGGCACGTTCCTCGACTCCGGTCAGCACTCACCCGGCCCGTATCAGCGTCGCCTGTTCGCGTCCAAGTTGGAGGAACGGGGCTGCGACCACGAGGCCGCAGCCCTCGTTCTTGGCCACCTCGCGCCCCAATTCGGGCCGGACGAACTCGAGATCGCCATCGAGTTGTTGCGTCGCGACCTTCCATTTGGCCCGGCGGCAAGCCACGCCGTCGAGTGCATCCGCTGGGTCGCGGCGAACAACTACACGGTCACGTTCGCCTCCGACACGGCCGTCGCGGAGCGCGTGCTGTGGCCGAACGGCCCGGCCGAGCAGCAGGGCATGGAGGATGCGCGATTTGTCCGGTTTGTCGATGACGACGGCGCCGTGACCTACCTCGCCACCTACACGGCATTCGACCGCCCGCACGTTGCTCCGCAGATGCTCTCGACCGCCGACTTCCGCACGTTCGTCGTCTCCCAGCTCTCGGGCCCGGTCGCGACCAACAAGGGCATGGCGCTGTTCCCAAAGAAGGTCGGAAGGCGGTACGTGGCCTTGTCCCGCTGGGACCGCGAACATTCGGCCGTCACGATGTCCGATGACGGCATCGAATGGGCAGAGGCCACCACCCTTGAGCCCACACTGCAACCATGGCAGCTGATCCAGGTCGGCAATTGCGGGTCACCGCTCGAAACCGATGCGGGATGGCTTGTTCTTACCCACGGCGTGGGGCCCATGCGTGAATACGCGATCGGCGCGATTCTCCTCGACCTCGACGACCCACGCCGGGTGATCGGGGCGCTCACCGATCCGGTCCTGGTCCCGAGCGACGACGAACGCGACGGCTACGTGCCAAACGTCGTGTACTCATGCGGAGCACTCATCACGGGCGAGGTGCTTGTCCTCCCATACGCGTTCGCGGACAGCGCGGTCGGTGCCGCGATCGTTGACCTCCCCGCGCTCCTGGACCGGTTGACTGGCGCCGGAGGATGACCGCCGCTCGCGCGCGCACGTCGCTGCGAGTCGCCGTCCTCGCGCCCATCTCTTGGCGCACCCCGCCGCGGCACTACGGGCCGTGGGAGCAGTTCGCATCGCTGCTGACCGAGGGCCTTGTGGAGCGGGGGGTGGACGTCACGCTGTTCGCGACGGGTGACTCCGCCACGGCTGCCCGGCTCGTGTCGGTCATCCCACATGGATACTCGGACGACGCTGACGCGGACGCCAAGGTCTGCGAATGCCTGCACATCGCCGAGGTCTTCGAGCGGGCGGCCGACTTCGACCTCATCCACAACAGCTTCGACTTCCTCCCATTGACCTACTCCGGGCTCGTGTCGACCCCGGTGGTCACCACCATCCACGGGTTCTCGTCGCCGCGCATCCTCCCGGTGTTCAAGAAGTACAACGCACACTCGGGGTACGTCGCGATCAGTGACTCAGACCGACATCCCGAGCTCGACTACCTCGCCACGATCCACCATGGAATCGACACCGACGCCTTCACCGGGCGGGCGTCGGCTGGGAACTATCTCTTGTTTTTTGGCCGTATCCATCCGGACAAGGGGGCGCTCGAGGCGATTGAGGTCGCCGCCCGCGTGGGCCTCCCGCTGGTCATGGCCGGCATCATCCAGGACCGCGAGTACTTTGATACGTCGATCGCGCCACGGCTCGATGGCGTGCGCGTCCGCTACGTCGGCTCGGTCGGCCGACAGGAACGTGACGTGCTGCTCGGCGGGGCACTCGCCCTGCTCCACCTCGTCAACTTCGAGGAGCCGTTCGGCTTCAGTGTCATCGAGGCCATGGCCTGCGGGACGCCGGTCATCGCGACACGGCGTGGGTCGATGCCGGAGCTGGTCGATGCCATGCGCACCGGCATGCTTGTCGACACCCTCGACGAGGCCGTACACGCGGTGGGCGCGATCGCGACGCTCGACCGCATCATGATCCGTCACGAGGCCGTCGCCCGATTCGGGCGTGATCGTATGGTCGACGACTATCTCGAGGTGTACGAACGCGTACTCAGCAGTGGTGGCTGACGCGGGCCGCTTCCGTCTCGGCGTCAACTACTGGCCCGCCGCCACGGCGATGAGATGGCTCGCGGAATACGACGGTGTGATCACCAGACGCGACTTTCGGCGCATTGCCGATGCGGGGTTCGACGTGGTCAGGGTGTTCGTTCGCTGGGAGGACGCGCAGCCAGGGGCTCGGCACATCGATCGCCACATCCTTGGGCGACTCGTTGACGCCGCGGACGCCGCGACCGAGTCCGACCTCACGCTGATCGTGACCCTGTTTACCGGACACATGAGCGGTGTGAACTGGATACCGCCATGGGCGACTGGCGGAGCGGCGGGTGACCGGCGCTTTCGGGTCGTCTCGGGCGGTCAGGTCCGGCCGGCCGGAAGCGGATTGCGCAACTGGTACTCGGATCCCGACGTGGTCGGCGCCCAGGAACGACTCGCCGCTGCCACTGCCGGCGCCCTGTCGGGCCATCCGGCGGTGTGGGCATGGGACCTGGGAAACGAGAACTCCAATTGCACGCTCCCCCCGGACAGATCGACCGCTGAGGCCTGGTTGCAGCGGATGACGGGGGCAATCCGCAGGGGTGACCCCGGTCGACTCGTGACGGTCGGGATCCACATGGAAGACATCGAGGAAGACCGCGGGATCGGTCCCGCTGAGGTCGGCCGCTGGTGCGACTTCGTGTCGATGCACGGCTATCCCATCTACGCCGCATGGTCGTCGCGAGTGGGCGACGATCGCGTGGTCCCGTTCCTTGAGCTGGTCACTCGGTGGCTGGCGGGCGGCGCGCCCGTGCTGTTCGAGGAGTTCGGGCTCCCCACGATCTCCGTCGCAGGACCGGTCAGCCCGATGGCCGTCGACGAACACCTCGCTGCGCAGTACACGGGCTCGGTGCTCGACGCCCTTTGGGCGCAGGGCGCCATTGGGGCCGTGCTGTGGTGCTTCAGTGACTACGCCACCACGCTGTTCGCCAGCGCTCCCCTCGACGTGGCAATTCACGAACGTACCTTCGGACTCTGGCGGGCCGACGGTGCGTCGAAGCCGGCGGTTGCCGCGGTGGCCAGCCGGTCCGACCGTCCGCGCAAGTCCCCGAGCAGCCTGAGTTGGTTCGATATCGAGCCCGACGAATTCTACGCCGATCGCGCCGGGCAGCTGTCGCGTCTCTACCGTCGCTATTGCACCGAGACTGCCCGCGCCGACGGTGCGATCGACACGGTGTAGGTCGCCCAGGCGTACCCGGGCACGACTGGACGTATCGGCCCGCCGGCGCGGTGCGTGCGGCTCCCCGCGCACGTGGCTCAACCGTCGCCGGGCTCGGAGTGGTGCTCGAGATAGTAGATGTAGACCGGCCGCAACACCTCGTCGAGCGTCCCGTCGCGGTTCGCGTAGTCGTGCATCCAGACCGAGATGTGTTCGATATCGGTATCGGCCCTCGCCTCGCTGCCGGACAACGCTTCGGCTATCGGGATGTACTCCAGCAGCCTCCAGAAGAATGCGATGTCGAGATGGTGCTCCGCGGCCTTGACGGCGCGGTGGTGCAGCTCTGCCGTCGAGAGCTTGTCGAGTTCCTCGAAGTCCATCGGGCGGACCGCCTCTCGCGCGTCGCGTTGGGATCGCGTTGGATCCTTGGTCACGGATATCGCCTGCGCGGGCATTGTCGCAGTGGGCGCCGGGCTCGCAGGCGGGTCCATGGATGTGACGGGCTGGTGCTCATCAGAGAGCGCGCTGCGCGCGGACGACTCGGCGTGCGCGAGTCCTGCTGCGACGGCGGATGCAAGCGGATCGGTGAGACCCCACACTGGGCCACATTCTGTTGCGGACATGTGGGCAAAAGGCCCCTCATGCACCGCGCGACCGATGCTACCGGCGGGGCTCGGTCACCCGAATATAGGCAGGGCACCAATGCTGCGATTGCTGTTTGGCGCGGCGCGCGGTCAGTCCGATTGCCCGCACGCGGTCTGCGATCCGCTCGCCCCGGTCATCGACGTCGTCGTCCGGGCACATCGCGACCGTGAGCCCCGCGATCTCGCCGCGGTGCTTGTCGAGGTCGACAGGTTGGCCGCGGTACTCGGCGCGCATGGCTCGCACCCCGCGCCCGCCACCGCGGAGGGTCGGGCATATCGGCGCGTGGCGGCGTCGCCCTTGTGCGACTGGATCGCAGGCCCACTCTCGCACTGCGAGCTCGACCTCGACGAGGTCCCCGCACGTCCGGCGGGCTGTGGAGTCCCTGCGTAGTCGCCTCGGGCGTGTCGCTGGTGGCGCCGTCACGACGATCCCCGACGCGACCGGTCAGAACTGTCGCGGATGCGCATCGACGTGGTGACGACGCGCTGCCCGGGATGGCCTAGGCCCGAGCGGTGTCCGAATGGGGAGCGGCTGCCCCAAACGGGCGATGGGGATGGGCTGCCTGATGGTCGAGCATTTCGCGCGGCGAGCGCGATCGCGCGTCGGCGCTCGCTAGCATCGTGGAGCGTCGGCGGCCGAGGCTGTCTGGACGTTTCGTGTTACGCCCCGAACGGCTTGCCATGCTTTGTTGGTGGCAACTAATGAGTCCCGCCAGCCTCGCCGATGGTGGAATTGATGACAGCTTCGTCGTTCACACGCCATCGCCGGCCTGCCTCCTTGGCGGCCCAGCGCCACTCTTGGAAGCGGCGTGGGGGACAGGCCCGTTGGGGGACGGGCATCACCGCAGTGGCGGTAGCCGTCCTCACCACCTGCACGATGGCGTGGGCTGGCGTCCTCGTGCCGAGTATCGGCACCGGGGCGGCTGGATCCGGGCAGGTCGGGCCCGGTCCGACCGTGGCAATCACCGCCGCGGACCTCCCCGGCATCCACGGGATCTATCCCGGCGGAACTGGCGATGTGGTCGTGTCGATCACCAACCGCAACGATATCCCGGTGCGGGTCACCGCCGTCGATTTACCGTCGAGCACCACATACGCGACCGGGTACACCACGCGCGCGCATACCGTGCCGCGTACCGGGTGTTCATCAGCAACGTCGGGCGTCGCCTGGACACGATCGGCGAGCGGACGAAGCAGCCGCGTCCCGCTCGCGACGCCGCTGGTGATCGGCGCGCATCAGTCGGCCACGGTCACCATGACGAACGGCGCCAACATGAGAATCTCCGCCCCCGCCGCGTGCGAGGCGACCTACTTCGCAATGCCCGGGCTGATCGGGATCGGCGCGAGGGCCGATGCCCGCGCGCGGACCTCGGCCCTCGCCGTCGACTCATGGGTCCGCTAGCCGGGTGCACACGCCCGGCACGCGAGGCCGCAATCGGGGCCCAACGAGCCCTCTACCGGCTCGCCGCGGACGCGCTATTCGGTCACCGAGGCCGGCGGATCCACGCCCATCATTGACGGTAAGGCGCCTGACGGGCCGGGTACGGCCTGCGGTGGCGTGAGATCCTGGAGGATGCCGATCACCCGCACGAGGACTCCTGACGCGTCGTACTCGAATTCGACCGTTCCCCGCATCGTGCGCAGCCCCCCGTCCGGGCCGATCAGCCGGTAGTCGATCACGTAGCCCTCCCCAGAGCGTAGTTGCTCCTCGTGCAGCCGCATCATCCGCTGGCGATCGTCCGGGTGGACGCGCTCGAAGAACAGGTCAGACGTTGGCTCGACCGACCCCGGCTCCAGACCGAGCAGCCGGTATCCCTCGTCAGACCACAGGAACGAGCCGGTTGCCACGTCGAACTCCCAGCTGCCGATGCGCCCAATCCGCTGTGCGAGCGCCAGCTGGCGCGCAAGGCGCTCGTTCCGGGCGAATGCCTCGAGGCGTTCGGTGATGTCACGGCTGATCCCGATGCACCCCACGATGTTGCCGGCGGCATCGCGCAGCGGTTCGATGTGCGCCGAGAAGTGCCGCCCCATCCAGGCATCGTCGTAGGACGCGGACTCCCCCTGTACCGCAGCGCGATGCGCGCGGATGACCGGATGCTCGGGGTCGTCGGTCCCGCGGAGCTGCGGGATCGTCAGCCCGACGACCTCATTCGGCGCCTGGCCGAGCGCAGCGAGCCCAGCGCCGATCGTTGACGTGCAGCGCAGTTGAGTGTCGGTCGTCCAGATCACCCCAGGGAACTGGCGAAGCAGCAGCTGGGACCGTGCGGTGTCGGCGGTCAGCATGCCGGACATCGACTCGAGGCGCGATCCCAATGACGGACCGTGGGTAACGTCGAAGCAGATCCCCGTCCAGCCGAAGATCTCGCCCGCCGCGGCGATCCGCGGTGCGGCGACCATCAGTAGCCGCGAGTACGGTCCGCCGGGCCGGCCGGCGCCGAACTCCACGGACCAGTTGCGCTGCTCGAGCGCGGCGGCGTCCATAATCTGGGACACGCGCGGGATGTCCAGGGGCTCGCACCACCGCCACCAGGTCGTCCCGCAGACCTCGTCGGCGTCGACGCCGAGCACCGCGGCGAAGGCCGGATTGATCCATTCGTAGACGAAGTGGCTGTCGGCAATCCAAACAGGCAGTGCAAGCGCATCGGCGAGCGCGCTGAGGGCGGGCGAGATCAACGAATCGCCGAGCGTGGCGAGGGCGACGCTCCCGGGCGTCTCGACGACCCGGGACGGTGCACGCAGACGCAACGCCAACCCGGCCAGCGACTCGAGCGCGATGAGCGTTGCCGGATCGACGGCGGCGGCGGTCGACCGCAGGACACGGTAGGTGCTGGTCTCCCCTTCCTCCAACGCGAGAATCAGCGTGGCGTAGACGACCGCCTCGAGCACCCGGACCTGAGTGGGCGCCAATCCTGCCTGTGCCTCGTGGGCGCCGGGCCAGCCGAGCTCGTCAAGCACCGTGAGCATGTCGACGCGGTCGGGCAACAACGTCCGCACCTCATGCAGATCGTCGGTGGCAGCGTCGACCACGAGCGCGACCGCGAGTGCCCGCCGCGCGGTGGACAGATCGCCGCCGGAGAGGCTGAACGGCCGATCAGGCACCGTGCATCTCCGGCGTCGCACCGGCGTTCAGGGCGTTCGCTATTGATGATCCGTCCACAATTCGCTTCCGTGCGCAATTGCGGTCTTGGCGCGGTCGATCCACCGTCGACGGCGAGCTTCGGTCCGTTGGGTGTTTCGCCGCGACCGGCGCGGTTCCCGCTCGCGCGACGCCGATCGGGACATCGCGCCCGGCCAGCGGCGATCACCGAGCTCGACATACCGCCGCTGGCCCATGCGGACGCCGCACCACCGACAGCAGTCGGTATGGCGGGCGCGCCGCGACACTGGCGTGGCTACGCGACCGCTACCGCACGCAGGCGCACTTCGCACCCCGCGGCAATTGGCTCACGTGCGTCAAACTGGTCGACCACGCCGCCGAGCGCTTTGGTCATCCCCTCGACGAGCCCGCGATGCATCGTGCAGACGGCCTCTCCGCCCGGCGCGGTCACCGCGTCCCGGAACGGGCACGTCTGGAAACTCAACCGGTATGCGTCGTCCTTCACGTCCTCCCGGGTCGATCGGTCGCGCGGAGAAAAACCGAGGCGGGCCATGGCATCGACGACCCCGTGGGGAAACTCACCGCTGACCATGTCACCACCGCGATCCCGTGCAAGGTCCAGCATTGTCCGCTCGTGTGCGTCGTCGCCGCCGACAATTGCGACGAGAATGCGCACGAGGTCGGGCCACCCGCTCGTGGTCACCGCCAAGCGGAATCGCAACGTCGGACGTCCCGGACCCGCAGGGTCGTCCTTGAGCGTCGTCACCGCACCCGCCGCGACGAGCGCGGACAGCTTGCGGCGAACATGGCTGTCGGACGCACCGAGTAGTCCGACGAGTTCCGAGACCGTCAGGCCGTCGGCGTTACTCGCCAAGGCGTCGAAAATACCTTCTCGATCGGTCATCCACCGTCCCTTAGGCCTATGCAACCTCGGAAGCCGACTGTACCGCGTTGCCCTGACGCAGATCAACGCGTGACGACCCGCGGCGGGCTCCGCCTAACGCATCTGCGCGGGCAGACGCTGCGCGCACCAGCTCCGGGCCCGGTGGCCGGAGACCCGAGATGCGGGGATTCATGGCCCGCGCCAGCGACGGTCGCGGATCGAAGTTCGTGACAACCGGCACGAGTTGTGAAGTTTTTCTTAAATGGATCCGGGAGGGGTTATCACGCCCTGAGCTGCCGCCGACAACCTGTCTAGATCGCGCCACGCACTCGTTTAGCAAGGAGGCCAGACGATGCGGCTGCAGGCACCGACCCGCACAGCGCTCGAGGAAATTCGTGCACATCTGGAGGATGTACACGGGTGGACCGCGTTTGATCCGGACCGCGATGTCGCCTTCCCGGAGTGCACACCAGAGGGTGCATGCGTCGCCTACCTGCCCGCGACGCGTGTCGCCAAGGCGCGGTTCATCTGCTCGTGCTGCAACGGCGGCATCTTCATCGAGGGTCAATCGAGCCCACAGCATCCCGTGCGCAGCGCCGAGATCCTGCACCCGCATCCCAAACTTGGCGTCGTCTTGCGGCACGGCGCCCAGGACGCGAGCGCGCTCGCGCTACTTGTCCGCGAGTGGAGCGGGCACCGGCTAGGTCAGGCGTAGGGGCAGCGCAACCGCGCGGGCACGCGCCGGATCCCCGCCTCGCCGTACCGTGGACGTGGACGGGCATGAGGCGCAGGCACCGATCAGCCCAATCCCCGGGCTCCGAACAACGATCCGCGTGTCTGCCCGCGCGTGTTCGCGACGGACGCGGATGCCGCGATCGCCTTCCGTATCGACGTGCTCGGCGCGGAACCCTGCGGTCGACGGCGACTACCTGACGGTAACGTCCGGGACCCGGGGCTGATGATCGGCGATGTACCGATCACGGTGAGCGTCAATGTCGCCGACTTGGGCCCCATTGCTCCCACCCCCGGGCCGGGGCATTCACCGTAGCGCTGCACATCGACGTCGGTAATGTCCTCGCCGTCGTGACCCTCACCGAGGCGACCTGTGTGCAAGGTCCTGCGCCCTCCGCATGACGAGGTCTACGGGGACCGCGCGGCCACCATCTCCGATCCACGCGGGCGTGGCTGTGGCTTCGAGAGCCACATCAAAGATGTGGACCCCCTCGAGATGTCCCGTCGCGTGGCGGAGATCGTGCGCGGCAGAACCTCATTACGACGGCGCAGGGGCTTACGGTGTCGTGGCAGTAGTAATTCATTGCGCCCCGCCGGCCGACATTGCCTGCGTGGGTTGCGATCGGCCGGGTCGCGGTCACCGACGCGCGGCTCAAGTGGTGGGCGCGCGAGCCGATATCTCGCGCGAGCGGTAATCCTCGCGCCGCCCGCCGCGGGCATGCATCCCTTGGCCCCACGCCGCACCCCAATCGTCACACGCCCTGAATGGAAAGTGGTACCCCCATGCCCAAGTCACCCCTCTCGTTTTTCGAAACGCCAGGGAGGAAACCCCCTGGTACTACCAGGATCTACGCAAGCGGCGGCCGCGTGCGGTACGGGCTGCCTCGGTCGTGGCCGGCACGGTGCTCACCGCGGCGGTCGCATTCGCGGCGACGAGCTGGACCGTGAGCCTCAACAGCGGCTCGAGCGGCGAGGCCCAGTCGGGCACCGTCGCGAACATCTCCATCACGGCAATCGCCATCCCGGCGGCGTCGAACCTGCTGTTCCCCGGTGGCACCGGTGATGTCGTCGCAAGCATCAACAACACCAACTCCGTGCCGGTGACCATCACGGCCCTCAACCTGCCGATGAATCTCACGTACGCGTCGGGCTTCACGACCAGCGCGCTGTCGACCGCACAGACCGGCTGCTCGAACACGACCTCATTCGTGCTGTGGAACTTCGCGACGGGTACCAGCGGCAGCTCGCACACCCTGACGACGCCGCTTATCGTCGGTGCGAACTCAACCCTGACGGTGACGTTGACCAACGACGCGAGCATGACGACCGCAAGCCCTGCGGCCTGCGAGAACACGTTCTTCTCGATGCCGTCGCTGACCGGGGTCACGGCCTCCGCCACCGCCGGAGCAACCGCGACCACGAGCCCGACCACGGACGCGTGGACCAGCTAATGATCCGATGAGCGACCGCCTCGGGGATCAACTCCCGGGGGAGGCGCCCATCTCCGCGCCGCCGTACTCCTGGACGAGGCGGGCCGATCTGGCCCGCCTCGTGCGAGTTCGTATCCAGGGGCGCATGCCGGAAGGGCCGTCGGCACCCATGCGTGAGACGATGGGCGACGCGACGACCGAGTCATCGGCATTCCGGGTCGCCGCGCACGCGCCATCGCACGCCGATCATCCTTCGGCCACGGATCGCGGCGGAGGGCCCTCGTCGGCACCCAGCGGGCGACCGGAAGCGCCGCGCAGCGCCCCGAGCAACAGGTAGGCCCGCGACGCAACCGCGAGCGCCAGACGGGTCGTCGGGTCGTCGAGGTCGCGTCCGCAGACATCCTGAACCCGCCCAAGGCGGTAGTGGAGCGTGTTCGTATGCAGGTTGAGACGCCGGGCCGCCGCCCGCAGGTTCCAGCCCTCCGCAACCACCGCTTCAAGCGTATCGATAAGGGGCGCCGCCGCCGGTCCGCGCTCGTCGTGTCGGATGAGCGCGCCCAGCCACTCGTCGACGTACGCCCCGAGGCACTCGTTGTCGGCGATCTCGAGTAGGAGACGATCGACCCCCAATCGCCCATAGGCCGACACCTCGCTGCGACCGCTTCTCCGCTGTACGAGCATCAGCGCCTGCTCGGCCTCGGCGACCAGACGCCGCAGCTCAGCCGGACCGCCAGGGCCGCTCCCGATGCCGGCGGAAAACCCGTAGCCACCCGTCCGGACCTGTGCGACGTCGGCCGCAGCGCGCGCGACGCGCTCGATGCGGGTCAGGTCCGCGTCGCCCGGCACCAGCAACACGAACGTCGTCCCGCGCACGACGACCTGGCCGCCGGGCACATCGATCGCGTCGTCGAGTGCCCGGCTCACCCGTCGGGCCACGGGATCGGTCGCCACCGCCCGTGCGCCCTCGGGGTCATCGGGGGCCACGACCACCACCCAGACACGCCCCCGAATGCGCAGGCCAAGCCGCGACGCCTTCCGTGCGAGGCGCGAGGCGTGCGGGGTACCCACCTGCGCTGCCAGCAACTCATCGAGTAAGTCGGCCCGAAGACGGCGCTCGGCTTCCGCCGCAGCCCGCTCGCGGACCAGATCGAGCGCGATCACGATCGTGCCGTGTTCAAGAGCCAGGCGACGGCTGTGCGTCTCGGCGCCGTCAACTTGGTCGACAGCAAGCCAACCGAGGGTGTGCCGACCCGCGATGACGGGCATCACGGTGCGCCCGTCGTCGCGCGGACCGCGCGATGCAATCCCCGACAGACGGTCGGGAAACCCGCTGCCTGGGCTGGCACCGAGCCGCTCACCCTCGTCGTCGAACACCGCTGCAGGCGCGCCCGCGTGCGCGGCAACAACGGCCAGGATCGTGTCAAGACCGGCGCCACCAAGCGCCAGATCGGTGAACCGCTTGTGGATCTCCTCGGATCGATGCAGCTCCGTAACGCGGCTCTCGAGGCGCCCCTGGAGCTCCGTGCGCTCAAGCGCCCCAGCGACATGGGCGGCGATCGCCGACAGCAGCCCGACGTCGCCCTCGCCGAAGTCGCGGGGATGGTCGGTCTGAACGTTGAGCACCCCGACCAGGCGGTCTCCCGAGATGATCGGCACCGAGCACATCGAGACGAACCGGTCCTGGTCGACCTCCGGTAGCCAACAAAACCGGGGCTCCGTCCGCACGTCCGGAACCACGACCGGCGAGCGTGCGTCCGCGGCCCAGCCGGTCACCCCGTCGCCGACGCGCAGCCGGACCCGGCCAACACCATCCTGGGAGAGCCCGTTGGTCGCGGCGAGCACGAGATGCTCGCCGCCGGGCGCCAGGAGGTACACCGAGCACACATCGGTGTCAGTCGCCTCGGCCGTCTCGGCGATGACCAGGTTGACCAGCGTGGCCCCATCGAGGGTCGAGCTGGCCGCCAGGGCAAGACGCTGCAGGAAGCGGAGTTCGCGAATAGCAGGGACATCACGCACGCCTGGGCAGGGTATGGCGCGCACCGCTCGCGCTCCTTGGCCGCCTGGATAAAAATCACGCCCACGCGGGATCCGCCCGGTCCACGTCCCGCCCAACTGCGCACCACCGGCGTCGTCCGAGTGCGGCGCATGACCAATTGTGATGCACTCGTAAAAAACCGCTCTTTTGCAGGGATTGATGGCTCAAGAACGAAGTCCAGATGCCGATACGTGAGATGAGCGATTCCCCCGTTTCGCCCGCATCCGGCACCAGCCATGTATGCCCGGAGCATGACCGTCGCCAGCGACGTACCAAAGGCTTTCCCCGGACCCATGCCCATGTCACCCCTCTCCCGTTCGCGTACATCACGAGAGGAATCCGCCTGGCTTCACGGACATGGTCGTGCTCGCGACGCGCCCTTGTGGAGGGTCCTCGCGATGGTTGTGGGCATTTTCTTGGTGGCGGGGGTTGCATTCGGAGCAACTAACTGGACCGTAGGCGTCAACGCGGGATCCAAGGGCGAGAGCCACACGGCGAGCGTCGCGAACCTGACAATTACGGCGACGGCGATCCACACGCCGGCACACCTTGTGTATCCCGGTGCGTTCGGGGACGCCGTGGTCACGATCTCCAACGCCGGGACTGCGCCCGTCACCATCACCGCCGTCAACCTGCCGACCAGCACAACATACGAAACGGGATACACCAACTCGTCGCTGACAACGACCAACGCCAGCTGCACAGCGGCGCAGGGGACCGTCGCATGGCGATACGCGACAGCAACGAGCGGAACCTCGCACACGCTCACGACGGCCTTGATCGTCGGCGCGAGCGCGACGCTCACCGTTTCGTTCACCAACGACGTGACGATGGGGACTGCGGCGCCCGTCGGTTGTAAGAGCACCTTCTTCGCGATGCCGGCCTTCACCGCCATCACCGCAACGGCGGGCTCTGGGACGCCGACGGTGAGCCCCGCCACCGATGCCTGGACCGCGTAATGGCGGTCTCCCACAATCAAGCGGTCGCGGCGTCGTGACCCGTCCCCGCATCCCACGTCGAATCGCCGCACTCGTGATCGCCGCGTCCCTTCTGGGCGGGGCCAGTCTCGCGGTCGCGACAGCCTGGACCGTGTCGCTGGCGGCGGGGAGCAAGGCACAGGCCCAGACTCCATCCGCGACGCCAGTCCCCACCGGGGTTACGGCCACGTGCGTCTCGGGGACGCAGACAAACGTCACCGTGACGTGGACTGCCGAGACCGGTGCCCAGACGTACACGGTCTACGATTCGACGACGTCGGCCACCGGGCCCTGGACGTCGATCGGAACCGCAACCGCGCCGACCGCAACCTTCACGAGCGGCTCGCTGACGGCCGGTGGTTACTACTTCGCCGTCACTACGACGCTGAGCGATGCCGCCTGGGGCGCGAGCACGCAATCAACGGCGAGCGCGAAGCGGACGGTCGGCGGCGCGAGCTGCGCCTAGCCGTCTGCGCGCTCATACATCGTCTGACATCGAGCCAATCGTTTCCTTCCGGACGTGCATGCGACCGACGAGACTTGTTACATATCGGTAACACAACTCGTCGAGAGGCGCGACGATGGATTACCGGCTCGAGCAGTGGATCAACGGACCCGCAGGGCAACACGCGGACCTGGACACGTTCATGCGCGACGCGGCCTCCTGGGGCCAGTGGATCTTCGCCGCTGTCGTGGTCGCCTGGATCCTCTACGCGTGGCTCCGCGGTGGTGCCGCCGACCGGCGCGGGGCGCTCGCGGCGCTGTTCGGTGCCGGCATCGCCCTCGGTGTCAATCAGATCATCAGCCACGTCTGGGCGCGGCCGCGGCCGTTCGTCGCCCACCCCGGCAGCGTGCACGTGCTGCTCGCATATTCCCGCGATGCATCGTTCCCCAGCGATCATGCTGCAGCGGGCTTTGCGATCGCGACGGCTCTGGTCCTCGTGCATCCCCGCCTCGGGGCAGTCGCACTCGTTGGCGCCGCGGTGATGTCCTACGCCCGCGTCTTCGACGGGCTCCACTACCCCGGTGACGTACTCGCCGGAGCCCTGATCGGCGTCGGAGTTGGCTGGGCGCTCATGCATTGGGGACGGCGCCCGCTGGTCGCGATTGAGCAGTGGCTCGACCGTGTCGCGCGGGCGCTGCACCTTTCGATCCCCCGCACCCCGTAGGGCCCAGGGCCGGGGCGTTCCGCTACTCGAGGCGTCGGAAGTCGACATCGCATATGCGATGTCGACGATCTTCGTGTTCAACCTGATCGCAGTACTGCTGTTCCCTCCGATCGGCCACCTGTTGGGGTTGAGTCAAAGCGGCTTCGGCCTGTGGGCCGGCACCGCGGTCAACGACACCTCGTCGGTCGTGGCGACGGGATACGCATTCGGTCACGCGGCCGGCGTCCAGTCGGTCATCGTGAAGGTGACGCGTACGACGATGATCATCCCGGTCGTCGCCGTTCTCGGTGTCCTGGCCCGCCGCGGCGACGCCGGTCGGACCGAGCGTTGGCACCGGGTCGTCCCGTGGTTTCTGGTCTGGTTCGTCGCCGCCGCGGTGCTCAAGAGCGTGGGAATGGTCCCGGACGCGTGGCGCGCACCGCTGGCCGGCCTCGCCGTCGTGTTGATTACCCTTGCGCTGGCCGCAATCGGCCTCGGCACGCACCTGGGCGAGATGCGTCGGGCCGGCTACCGGCCATTGATGCTCGGCACGCTCACGTGGATGACCGTGGCGATCACCGGGCTGGTGCTCCAGTTCGCCGTCGGAAGCTGGTGACCCACGGCGCGTCGGCGCCGCGATATCGACCGCCGGGGGGGGCGTGACACCCGCTTGCGGGGCTATCGTCGATCTCAGAATCATGCGCCGACCGCCAAGGACCCCAATCCCAATGAGCTCAACCTCCGGCGCGCCCGCACACGCGCTGCCCGACACCACGCACGTCGCCTCGGTGCGCGTCGGCGTGCGCAATCTCGAACGGTCGCTGGCGTGGTACGACCGCTGGTTCGGCCTGGTCGCGCACGCCCTTGATGAGCATGTGGTTCTGGGGCTGGCGCCCGTCGGCGGCGCCGTGATCCTCGAACTGGTCGAGCGACCCGGCGCCGAGCAGTTCGGCGGGCACCACACCGGGCTGTACCACATGGCGCTGCGCGTCCCCGAGCGGGTGGATCTCGCACGGTGGCTCGCTCATGCCGCTCAGCAGCAGCTGCCACTGGTCGGCGCCGCGGACCACTTCGTCAGCGAGGCGATCTACCTCACGGACCCCGACGGTCACGGGATCGAGATCTACTGGGATCGGCCACGCAGCATCTGGGATGGCCAGGTTCATCTCATGACGACCGCGACCCTGGACATCAACGATCTGTTCAGCGAACTCGACACGCTGGCGATCAACAGCGGGACCGCCAGAGTCCCGCCGCAGACCGACATGGGCCACGTCCACCTTCAGGTGGCGGACATCGACGACACCATCGCGTTCCTGCGCGATGTCATCGGCTTCGATGTGATGATGACGTTCGGGCGTCAGGCGGCGTTTCTGGCGACCGGCGGGTATCACCACGACGTTGGGGCCAACACGTGGGCCTCGCGCGGGGCGCCTCCGGCACCGGACGCGATGGCCCATCTCGAGCACGTGACCTTCGCGCTCCCGGAGGGTCGCGCGATCGAGGGGCTGCAGGCGCGCATCGCGGCCGCGGGCATTCCCGCGCGCGCAGACGCTGGCGTCATCGAGGTCACCGACCCGTCGGGCAATCGCCTCATCTTCCGTTCTGACGCGGAAGCTCAGGAATCCGCTAGCCCATAGCCCAATGCGCCGCCGGGCCCACTGACGCACGGGCCACCCGCGCGAGGCTGTCCATCACCTGCGGCTATGCTGTGCCTCGATCGACGTCGTACCCCGGGTCACCTGGGCGCACCTGACCTCGCACGTGCACTTATTAATCGGGGAGGACCCGTATGAGCTTTTGGCATTTTCTGTGGGAGATGCTGGTCGTTTTCGCCTTCGTGGTGTGGGTGATCATCTTCTTCCAGGTCGTCTTTGACCTCTTTCGCAGCAAGGACGTCTCCGGTGCGGGCAAGGCTGGATGGCTGATCCTGTTGATCATCCTTCCGTTCATCGGGGTATTGATCTACCTGGTCGTGCGTGGGCACGGCATGGCAGATCGCGCCGTACGGACGCAGCTTGATGATGCGGACCGACTTCGCGTCGCGACCGGGCAGGCGCCGGCCGACCAAATCTCCCAGGCCAAGCAGCTGCTTGACCAGGGCGTGATCACCGAGGACGAATTCCAGGCGATCAAGAGCAAGGTCATCTCGTAGTGGCCGCGGACTGACCCCGCACCCCTGCTCGGTACGGCCCGTCAACGGGCCTTACCGAGCAGGGGTGCGGGCCACCGCAATGGCGATCATCCCGCCCGGGCGCACTCCCAGACGCGCCGCGGCATCGCCGAGGTTCTCCGTCACCGCCAGCCACCCGTGGCTGTCGATGTAGACGGCCAGCGCCCCGCGCGCGACGTCCGCGAACGTTCGCGCGACGAACGCGTCGCAGCGGCCGGCCGGCCCGGTCACCTCCACGCGCTGCCCAGCAAGCAGGCCCGCCGCCGAGGCGTCGTCCGCGCGTGCCGCGAGTTGCACGTTGCCGAAACGGTCGCACCCAAGTACCTCCGCCCGCAGCAGGCCCGGCGAAATCACCGCAGACGGCAGGCTCAGGCCGACGATGCCCGCGGGGTCGACCGGGGTGCCGAGGCGTTCCAGGTCCTCGCCGAGCGCCAGGCGCGCCGCGGCGGGTGCGAAGACCTCTCGCCCGTCGAAGGTCGCCGCCGCACCTGGCCGGGCCGGCAACGCAACAGCAGCGACGGCCTCGAGCGCGCGAGTGACCGGGCCGATCAGACCATTGTCGGGGCCGACGACGTATCCGCCTGTTGCCAGGCCCACGGCGAGCGCACGGCGCTCGGATCCCACGCCCGGATCGACGACGGCAAGATGCACCGCGCCCGGCAGTCGCATCGCCAGGCGCTCGAGAACCACGGCGCCAAAGCGGACGTCCCCGAGTGGAATGTCATGGGCGAAGTCGACCCGGACGATCTCGGGGTCTGCGGCCACCAGGACCGCGTGCACGGAACCGACGTGTTCGCTGTGCGGACCGTAGTCGGTCAGCAGCGTGACGACGGCGCGGCTCACCGCTCCGGCGCGGCGACGGCAAGCAACGCGTCGACGAGCCCCGGAATGGTATGGGGATTCGCCTCGGTATCGACGCGAACACCCGCCGCCCGCATCGTCTGGCTCGTGATCGGACCGATCGACACCGTCCGTCCGGCGAACCGGACCGCAGCGTCCGCTCCGACAAGCTCGCAGAACCGCGTCACGGTGGAGGATGCCGTGAACGTGACGTAATCGGCCGCGAGGGCGCGTGCGATCTGATCGGCGTCCGGTGTCTCCGCGAGCGCTTCGTAGAGCTCCAGCTCGTCGACCGTCGCGCCCGCAGCCGCCAGGCCGTCGATGAGCACCGCGCGCGCACCTCGCGCACGGGCGACAAGGACGCGGACGCCCCCCAAATCCGTACCGCGCAACGCCGCCAGGATGCCTTCCGCGACGAACTTCTCCGGGACGAGGTCGGCACGGACGCCGTGCTCGGTCAGTCGGGCGGCGGTCGCAGGGCCGATCGCGACGATATGGGCCGCCCGGCCGATCGCCCGCGCGTCGAGCCCACGCTCAGCGAGTCGTGCGAACAGGAAGTCGACCCCGTTGACGCTCGTAACAACGAGCATCCCGTAGTCGGAGATGCGATCCATGACCTGCCCAAGCCCGGGGGGATCCTCGAGCGGGGCAATGCGGATCACCGGCAGTTCGATGACCTCGGCGCCGAGCTGTGCGAGGTGCCGCGTCAGCTCGCTCGCCTGTGCGCGTGCACGGGTCACGGCCACCGAGCGCCCGGCCAGTGGGCGGGCGGAGCGCCAGTCGATTCGCGGCGCGAGCCGCGCGACGTCGCCCACGACGACGACGGCGGGATTGCCGAGTCCGGCGCGCCCGACGGCGTCGGCCAGATCACCCAGGGTCGCGACAACCTGGCGTTGACGCGGTGTCGTCCCCCACTGGACCGCGGCCGCCGGCTGATCGGCGGGGCGGCCACCGGCAATCAGGGCGGCGGCGATCGCGCCGAGCCGGCCCATCCCCATCAGGATCACCAAGGTGCCGGGCGTGCGGGCAAGGGCCTGCCAATCGGTCTGCTCACTGGGCTTGGTGGGATCTTCGTGACCCGTCACGACCGTAAACGAGGTCGCGATGCCCCGATGGGTCACGGGAATGCCCGCAGCACCCGGCGCGGCAATCGCACTCGTGATCCCCGGGACGATCTCGACGGGAATGCCGGCCTCGTGCAGGGCCATCGCCTCCTCGCCACCGCGCCCAAACACGAACGGATCGCCACCTTTCAGGCGCACGACGCCCAGGCCTTCGCTGGCCAGCGCAAGGAGCGTCTGGTTGGTTTCGTCTTGGGTCAGCGCCTGGCGCCCCGGCGCCTTGCCCACGTCGATGATCCGCGCGTCGGGCCGACACAGGGCCACGAGGGCCTCCGTGCCGAGGCGGTCCAGGACCACCGCATCGGCCGTTTCGAGCAGTTCACGCCCACGCACGGTGACCAGCCCCGGATCGCCCGGGCCCGCGCCGACGAGTGCCACCCAGCCGATCTCGGTCATGCCACAGCCTGGCGTAGCGCGTCCACGACTGCCTGCCCGATCTTCACGGGGTCGCGATCACGGCTGGTCATGGTTACGTGGCGCCCGGCGGTGCCGTCGGCGTCTGCGGCCGCGAACGCGGTCATCCACAGGCCAAGCTCCGACGGCACGCACAGCGCCCCGATCGGGGTCATACAGCCACCGCCCATACCCGCAAGGACGGTCCGCTCCGCAACGAGGCTGGCCCGCGCATCGGGGTCGTCGAGTTCAGCGAGTGCGTCCCGGGTCGCAGAGTCGTCGGCGCGGCCTTCGACCGCCAAGAGCCCTTGCCCGGGCGCCGGCACGCAGACCGGCGGGGCAAGGACGAGGATGTCCGGGCGCCGGATCCCGAGCCGGATCAGTCCGGCCGCCGCCAGCATGAGCGCGTCGACGTCGCCGCGGTCCCTGCGCGCCAGGCGTGTGTCGATGTTGCCGCGCACCTCGACGATCTCCAGATCCGGTCGTACCATACGCAGCTGCGCGCGCCGGCGCGGACTGCTGGTCCCGATGCGCGCGCCGGTTGCCAGGTCCGCGAGGGTGCCAGTGACGCCCACGAGGACATCGCGTGCGTCCTCACGCGCCGGGACGGCCAGCACCGCAAGGCCGTCCGGAAGTTCGACCGGGAGGTCCTTGGCCGAGTGCACCGCCAAATCTGCGCGCCCATCGAGCAGCGCCTGCTCGAGCTCCTTGACGAACATGCCGCGATCCGCCGGCGGCTGCCCCGGCGACGCGCTCCAGCGGTCACCGGTCGTGACGATCTCCAGCAACTCGACCGTATGACCGAGCCCGTCGAGCCGTGCGGCGACTGCTCGGCTTTGGACCAGCGCGAGCGGAGAGCGTCGCGTAGCGAGGACCAGCCGGACGGTCGGGCCCCAGTCCTAGCGGGACGCGTCGCGCGACGGGGGTGGCAGCACAGGGTCGCTGGATGCGCCGACATCCGGGAGCGGCCCGTCCAGCCCGAACAGGTGCCGCAGGCTCTCGATGTGGCGCAAGCCCTCGGCGTTCTGGACCGCGGCGCGGACTCGCACGGTGGGCTCGTGCAGGATCTTGTTGACGATCGACTTGGTCAGCGCGTCAAGCCGCTCGCGATCGGCATCCGACAGGGAGTCCCAGGCACCTGCGGTGCGTTCGAGCTCCAGGCGGCGAATCGCCTCTGCCTGCTCGCGGAGTCCGCGAATCGCCGGCGCGGCGACGAGGCCCGAGCGCCATTCGGCGAACCCGGTGACGGCATCGCCGACGATGTGCTCGCCAAGCGCGGCCTCCATGCGGCGCCCGTTCAGGTTGGCCTCGACGACGCGTTCAAGGTCGTCGATGTCTTGCAGGATGACCGAGGGCAGCTGCGCGATAGCCGGATCGATGTCCCGCGGCACTGAGATGTCGATGATCATCATTGCCTCGCGGTTGCCGGCCTGCATCGCCGCGGCGAGCTGCTCGCGATTGAGGATCGTATGCGGCGCGTCGGTTGACGAGATCACGATGTCGGCACCGGCGAGCTCGGTCGCCAGCGCATCGAAGCCCACCCCGCGCCCTCCGAATCGATCGGCCAGCGCACGCGCGGATCCGACCGTGCGATTGACGATCACCAGATCGCCCACGCCGGCGTCCGTCAAGCTCACCAGGACCGCCTCGGCCATCTCACCCGCGCCGACAACAACCACGCGACTCCCTGAGAGGTCGGTCGCGTACCGGCGCACCAGGTTCACGGCAACCGCCGGCACCGAGGCCGGACCGTGGCTGATGCGCGTTTCCGTGCGGACGCGCTTGCCGACCTCCAGTGCTTGACGAAACAGCTGGTTAAGGATGGGGCCGACGGTCTTCTCCTCGACGGCGTGTTCCCACGCCGTGCGCACCTGGCCCTGGATCTCGCTCTCGCCGACCACCATCGAGTCCAGGCTCGAGCTGACCCGAAACAGCTGGGCCGCCGCCCGCTCGTCACGCTGGATGTAGCGCGCACAGGCAAGCTCGTTGGCGCTGATGTGCGTATTGGCCAGCAGTGCGTCGACCAGGACCTGCTCGGCGGCGGCGGGGTCGCTTGTGGCGGCGTACAGCTCGGTCCGGTTGCACGTCGACAGCGCGACGACCTCGGAGACGACCTCGGACCTCGCGACGCTGCGCAGCAGGTTGCGACTCCCGCGGTCCGAGAGCACCGCCTTCTCGCGTTGTTCCACCGGGGCCGTCTTGTGCGACAGCCCGACCACGACGACGTGCATCTATACGGCTCCCTCAAGGTCCAGAGTCGCCCGCGCATACCGGTAGGCGTCCGCGGTCGCCCCCTCGCGCAGCAGCGCGAGCACGCGACCGTCGTCGAGCAGGTCCCGCACGGCGGCGGCGCGCAGCGCAGGCTGAGGATAGCGCTGCTTGGTGTCCGCGCGCAGGTCCCCCAGTAACCTGAGCAGCTCGCCCCACTCGGGCCCGAAGAGCTCTTCGAGTTGACGCCGCACTCCGGCGGTCACGGCCGGGCTGGCGCCGCCGGTGGAGACCGCCAGGGTCAGGTCCCCGCGGTGCACCAGCGCGGGGATGTGGACATCGCATGCCTCCGGATCGTCAGCCACATTGCAGAGAATGCCGCGTGTGCGTGCGAGTTCGGCGATTTCGGCGTTCGTCTCCCGGTAATTCGTCGCGGCAAGCGCCAGAAAAACACCGTCCAGATCCTTCGGTGCGAACGGACGATGTCGCAGCTCGGCAACGTCGCCGCGGGCGACCATGTCGGTGAGCCCCTGCGAGAGTTCCGGCGTCACGAGTCTGAGCACTGCCCCGTGGGCGGCGAGCAAGCGAGTCCTACCTTCGGCGATGCGGCCTCCGCCGACGACCAAACACACGCGACCGGCGAGGTCCGTGAACATCGGAAAGTACGGCGCCGCGGCCACGGTCACCGACCGTCCGCAGGCTGGAGAACGATTCGAGTCAGGGTAGTCCTCAACATGTAGGGATCGCCAGGGGCGGACAGCCCACAGCGGTGGACGAAGGTCCCGTGCGCGATGACGGCGCTCACGGCCTCAGTGGCCCACCCCGGCGGCCTCGTCCCGGGTTCCCGCAGCGTCACGATCATCGAGCAGCCGCAACAGCAGTTCCGCTTCCCGGGCGAGCCGGGCGGTCCGCAGACCCATCGCCACGATGTACAGCACCAGAATGACCCAGATCACCGCGTATGCGGCGACCACGTATTGCGTCCCGCCGCTCATACGCGCCCTACCCTCTCTCCAGGCGAAGCTTGACCTCCCGCAGGGCCCGCTGCGCACGGTGCTGCATCAACTCGACCTGCAAGAGCAGGAAGAACAGCGCCGTCATCGCGGCCAGCGCGACGACGAACCAGATCAGCATGCTGTGCGGCATCGCCGCCCCCGAACTGGTGAACACGACCGGATGCACCACCGACTGGGCGACGCGCACGGCATAGAACGAGATCGGCACCGAGACGAACGCGATGATCGCGTAGACGGCGGAAAAGCGTGCCTGGCGCGAGCCCTCGGCCGAACTGCGCAAGACAAAGTACGCCGAGTACAGCAGAATCACCAGCGTGTAGGTGGCCAAGCGCGGATCGCTCCAGATCCACCAGGTGCCCCAGGCGGCCTTCGCCCAAATCGATCCGGTGATCACCGTCAGCACCGCGAGCACGAGCCCGAGCCGCACCGAGATGAACACGACGTCATCCCACCATTCGCGCTGGCTGCGCAGGTACATCGCCCCCGCGACGAAGGCGACGCCGAACGCGAGCAGAGAGACCAGCGCGATGGACACATGGAAGTAGAAGATCCGCTGGATCTGACCCTCACCGCTGTCCTCCGGGGCGACCAAGAACAGGCCGATGATGCCGGTCGCCGTCAGCACGGCCGTGAGCACGCCCAGCACCAGAACCCTACGGGCGGCCGGGTCAGTCATCGAGGATGTAGTCGAAGGTGGCGTAGGCAACGAGGGCAAAGATTACTGCGTAGACGGCCAGAAACAGGCAATAGCCACGATACTCCGCCATTTGCCGCGATGGGCCCAACACGGCGTCCGTGGCACCCCCGGCGGTGATGACGACGGGTATCAGAGACGGCAGCAGCAGCACCGGTAGCACGAGCTCCCGGGTACGCGAGAAGACGCTCATCGACGCAAGCAGCGCCCCCATGATCCCGATGCACAGGTCGGCGAGCACGCAGACCCCGGCGATCAGCAGCAGGTTGACCGCGCTCGTGCCGTTGACGAAGAAGACCACGGCCAGGGGCACCACCACGACCTGGACCCCCAATAAGTAGATCACCAGTGCGGTGGTCCGCGCCGACATCATCACCAGGCGCGACACGGGCGCGATCAGGATCGCGTCAAGGACGCGTTGCTCCCGCTCGGGCACCCAGGTCCGGCCGACCCCCAGCACGGCCCCCAGCGCCAGCGTCGCCCAGATGATCCCACCGGCGATCGGGGCGGTGTTGCCGACCCGCTCCCCGATCGTGAACTCGAACAGGATGATGATCACGAGTGAGAACAGGCCCATCGCGACGACCGTCTCGCGGGTGCGGAACTCGAGCCGCAGGTCCTTGCGCAGCAGCGCCAGGTATTGGCGACGGCCGCGCGGGTTCATGCCGTCAACTCCTGGTAGTCCGTGCGAAACCGGTCCAGGCCAACCCCCGCCGTACCGACGCGCGCGGCCACGCGGCCCCTGCGCATCACGACGACCTCGCCGGCGAGCTCAAGGGCACGGTCGAGTTCGTGGGTCACGACCACGATGGCCTCACGGCCTCCGAGACCGCCCAGAAGCTCATCGAGAATCCGCGTGCCCTGGGTGTCCAGGCCGGTATAGGGCTCGTCCAGGAGCAGGAGCCGCGGGGCGTGGAGGGTCAGGCGCGCGATGCCGAGTCGCTGGGCCATCCCCCGCGAGAACGTCCGTACCGGGTCGTGCGTGCGGGCGACCAGCCCCACACGGCCGAGGGCCGCGGCAATCCGCTCCGGCGCATCCGGGACGCCGTAGAGGTCGCAGAACAGCTCCAGGTTCTGCTGGGCGGTGAGGTCCAGGTACACCATCGGGTCGTGCCCGAGATAGCCGATGTGCTCGCGTGCCGTCTGAGACTGCTTCGGGATCGCGGCGCCCGCAATCATCAGCGTGCCGGCTTCCGGCCGCAATAGCGTCGCCAGGATGCGCAGTAGGGTGGTCTTCCCGGCGCCGTTGGGACCGACGACCGCCACGCGCTCGCCGGGCCGGACGCACAGGTCCACCCCGTCCACGGCACGACGCCCGCCGAAGCTGCGCACGACTCCGCGCGCATCGACCAGGGCACCATCGTCCGCTGTCACGTGCGGCTACCCGACCGAGACATCGAGAATCACAAACGCGATGTACACCAACGCGAGTACACCGTTGGCCGTGCCGAAGGCCGCCTGGATGCGCACCGTGTCCGCGGGGTCGACGACGACGTTTTCAACCACCAGCACCGCCGCGCAGACGGCCACGCCGACGAAGTAGATCGGCCCCGAGCCCGCCAGCGCGCCAGCGACCACCAGACAGATCACCGCGAGGGTATGCATCACGCGCGTCACGCGGAGCGCCTTCACGGCTCCGAAACGCGCCGGGACGGACTTGATGCCGTGCTGACGATCGAAATCGACGTCCATCAGGGCGTAGATCACGTCGAAGCCGAACATCCAGGTCGCCACGGCCAGGAACAGGAACACCGGGGCCGCGGCGAAGTGCCCGGTGACCGCGATCCACGCGCCCAAGGGCGCCAGTCCGATCACGACGCCGAGCACCAGATGACACAGCCACGTAAAGCGCTTGGTGTAGGGGTAGATGACAAACCCCGCCACCGGTATCGGCCACAGGAACCAGGTCAGACGCGGGAGCTGGCTCACCGCGATCAGCAGCGCGGCGAGGCTGATCGCGCAGAAGACGGCCACCTGGGTGTTCGTCAGGCGCCCACTGGGCAGATCGCGCCCGGCCGTACGCGGATTCTTCGCGTCGATCTCGGCGTCGATGACCCGGTTGAGCGCCATCGCCAGGGAACGCGCCCCGACCATCGCCAGCAGGATCCAACCCAGCGTGGACAGCGGGGGCCAGCTCTGATGCGCCATCAAGGCCCCGGCCAGCGCAAACGGCAAGGCAAAGACCGTGTGCTGAAAGCGCACCAGGGACGCAAACGCGCCAACCAGCGACACGCCGCGGGCGACTTCGGTGGTGGTCGACGTCCCGGTCACGATCGCCAATGGTAGCCCGCCGCCCCGGCAACCGGGTGCGGTGGCTGCCCGGCCGCGGTGTCCAGCGGCCGCTGGCGTATCATCCCGTCATGCCCGGGGTCTGGAACATCGCCCATCGTGGCGCATCGGCCGATCGGCCCGAGAACACGCTGGCGGCATTCGAAGAGGCCATCCGGCAGGGTGCCGACGTCATCGAGGCGGATGTTCGCCCGAGTGCGGACGGCGAGCTGCTGGTGATCAACGACGCCCTGCTCGACCGCACGACCAACGCGACCGGGGCCGTCAGCGGCACCGACTACGCCCGCGCGCGGAGCCTCGACGCCGGGCGCGGCGAGCGGATCCCAACCCCAGACGAAGTGCTCGAGCTCGCACGTGGACGCGCCCGGGTCACCTTCGACATCAAGGATGATGCCGTCGTCGAGGGGCTGATCGCCATGGTTGACGAGCTCGAGATGGCCGACCATGTCACCTTCTCGACGTTTGAGCCCGAAATCGCCGAACGCCTGCTCGAGCTCGGGGTCGCCAGCCCGATCATGCAAGTCGTCGATTCGGCCGCTGGGGTGGCAAGCCTGGCCGTCGGGCACGGGGGCGCCAGCCAGGCAATCTCGGGCATCGGCATCCCGGCCGGGCTCGTGTCCGCGGAGCTGACCGACCGGTTGCAGCGGCACGGCTTCGGGGTGTTCGCGTGGACGGTGGACGATCCCCGCCAGATGGAGCGCCTCGTACGGGACGGGGTCAACGGCATCCTCACCAACCGCCCGGGCGTCCTTGCCAGCGTGCTGCGTGCACACGACGCGGGCCGCGCCTAGCCCGGCCGCGTCGCTCCCGGACGGCGCGCTGGCCCGTAGATGGCCGGTTGGCCGGTGGCGAGGCCCCAGAACTGGTCTCCGAAGTCGAAGTGCCACCACTCTTCGGGGTAGTTGGTAAACCCCTCGGCATGCATGGCCCAGTACAGCCGCCGTCGCAGCTCGCGCACCGGCGAGTCCACGTGTTCAAAGGCATGCGTCTCGGCTTCGGGTACGAACGCGTCGAACGAGGTGCCGAGATCGCGCACGGTGCCATCGGCGAAGCCGAGCGTCAGGTCGACCGCGCCGCCGGTCAGATGTGGCGGCGGTGCCATCATCGATCGGCTCGGCGGCGTGACGTAGCGCGCGGCGGCGAGCTCCAGGGCATCCGCCGGCATCCCGGGATGCACGGCAATCAATTCGGCCAGGTAGGCGTTGAACAGTGCGGTCTGGACCGCGAGCGGCCGGTACGCGTCCCAGACGACCAGCGTGTACCCGTCCGGAAGCCCATGCGCCACCCGCGCCAGGCGACCGGCGACGCCCTCACGCACCCACGAGCGCTCGAGGCTGCCGGGGAGCCCCCAAGCGTGGTACTGGGCGCGATCGACGATGCGGGTGTCGATCGCATCGACCAGCACGAGCGGCTCGTCGGACGCGGTGATGTCGACCTCCCGCCAGCCATCGTTGGCATGCAGCGCGGGAATCGGGTCTAGGTGTCCCATTCACGCGCCTCGATGATCCCGTGGGCCGGGGCGCCGGCCGCGATGGCGATGAACGGCTCCGCGACGCTGCGCGGGTGTGGCACGCTCGCAGGGTCTTCGGCGGGATACGCGGCACTGCGCATTTCTGTACGCACACCGCCGGGGTTGATCGCGACACAGCGCACGCCGCGCGCGGCGAACTCGTCCGCGAGCATCTGCGAGGCAACGTTCAGCGCCGCCTTGGTCAGGCCGTAGGTGCCCCACCGCGCGCGGCCGGCCGCGCCCGAGGTCACGTTGATGATGACCGCGTCATCGGCGAGGGCGTCACGCAGCGCGGCGACCAGCCCCACGGGTCCGGCGACATTGATCGCGAGTGCGTCGATGAGCGCGTCCCCGCGCGTGGCCGTCAGCGGGCCGCGCTCACCCAGCACCGCAGCGTTGTTGACGATGACATCCACACGGCCGAGTACCGTCCGAGCGTCGTGCGCGGCGGCGCGCACCGAGGCGGGGTCGCCGAGCTCGAGCGCCACGGTCCGGGCGACGCGCCCGGGCTGACCCGCGGCGGACCGCTCAAGCGCATCGAGGTGGGCCAGCTCCCGCGCCGTCACGACCAGAATCGCGCCCTCGCGCAGGTACGCCTCGGCGATGACCCGGCCGATGCCGCGAGACGCGCCCGTCACGACCGCGCGCACTCCACTCAGGCGCAGCGGGCTCATGAGGCGAGCGGGCATGATCGCGCGGGCGAACCCGCGTCGATCAGGTCCGGAACTTTACCGGGCGGGCCTGCGGGTCCGGCGGCTGCGGGATCTCCCGCGGCTGGCTTGCCGGCTGCGTGCCCGCGACGCTGGCGACGTATGCGGCGATGTTCGCGGCATCCTGTCCGGAGACCAGATTCCGCGGCATCGGCGGCTGCGCGAGGCTGATCCACTGCTCAACCAGCTGTTTCATGCCGTTGGATTTGAAGCCTGCCTGCCGGGCGGCGCCAAACGCATCGTCAAGATTGGGGCCGACTTGGCCCTGGGTGCCCGCGTCGCCAAGCATGTGGCATCCACCGCACAGTTGGGTGAACTGCTGCTTGCCCTTGGCCAGATCGTCGGCGTTGTTTGATGACGACCCGCATCCGGCCACGACCACCACGCCAACAATCAGTGCAACGCCAAGCAATCCCCGGCGGACTCGTCCCATGTGCCGTCCTTCGATCATAGGAGGTACACCAAGCAAAACAGGATCACCCAGACGACATCGACGAAGTGCCAGTACAGCGACGAGGCCCACAGCACGGTCGCCCGTTCGGCGGTGAACTCGTGACGGCGCCGCGAGCGTACGTAACAAATGGTCAGCAGGGTGAGGCCGACGATGACGTGCAGTCCGTGAAGCCCGGTGAGCGAGTAGAAGGTCGAGCCGAACGCCTGGTCGCGCGGGCTGAATCCCAGGTGCCAGTACTCGTTGAGCTGGATCACGAGGAAGGTCAGGCCCAGGAAGATCGTCACCAAAAGGCCACGCTCTAACGACTTGCGGTCACCGGTCTTCTGCAGACGGTGCTCGCCCCACCAGAGCGTGAAGCTCGAGGACAGCAGGAAGAGCGTGTTGACGCCGGTGACCGCGACGGGCAGCACGTACTTCTTGCCGGTGGCCGGGTCGATGGGCGGCCAGACGTTGTTGGCGACGTTGAACCGCACCATGAAGTACGCGGTGAAAAACGATGCGAACAGCATCGCCTCCGAGCCGAGGAACAGCAGCATCGCGAGCGTGCCCTGACTCATGTGCCGCTGCTGTTGGTCCGCCGGACCCCCGCCGTGGAGATCGGCGCCCACCGTGACGTTCTCTGTGGTCATCGACCCTCCGAGGCGCCCGACGGCGTCGAGGTTTGCCCGTCGGTCGTCACTTGCTCGAGATTCATCGGCCCGGCCGCTGCGGTGATGTCATCGGTGATCTCGATGCGATCACCGGGCCGGGTCGCCAGCAGGACGGTGTTGGCGTGGTGCGCGGTCCGTGCCACCTTGATGGCGTCGGTCACCGAACCGTCGATGATCTCGCCGCGCGTCTGGATGCCCGCCTCCTGCAAGCGTGCGATCAGCGTCGCCGTGCGGCCGGATGCTTCGGCGCGGATCGCGTCGGCCTCGGGCGAGGTCGACGGACCGTCCAGGGACAGCGGGCAGAGCACGATCGCGCTCAGCGGCTGCTCGTCGGCGCGCTTTTTGATCAACTCGGCCAGGCCGACGTCGTCGATGCCGTAGTTGGCGATGATCGCAACCTTCGCGACCGATTCGGAGGCCACCGTCGCGCGGGCCTCACTCGGCAAGATGGTGACGTGGGTCACGCCGATTCCGGTTGCCTTGCGAACGCGGTCGACCAGGTCCTGATCGAGCCACGCCGACGAGCCGAGCGGGAACGTGGTGAGGATGATCTCGTGGACGTTCTCCTCACGCATGACCTTGTCGATCGCCTGCATCGGCGGTGCGTCGATCACGGTGCCGTTGGCGTCAATGTCGGACTCGGAGAGGACCGCGAGCGCCGTCTGGAGGCGACGCTCCGCGGCACGGTGGTCGTCGACCGTGCTGGGCACGACGTAGGTAAAGCGCCAGTACCCCTCGGCGTTGCGCCGGCGGATGTCGTCGATCAACGCGGGCGATGCGACCGCCTGGTCGGCCACGACCAGCACCAGCCGTTTGTCGGTCTCGGTGAGCTCGCCACCGCCCAATTCGGGGCCCGCGAAGACCACGGCGTGCCGCGCGCCGGGGATGCCGTACTGGTACGGACCACCGACGACCTGCGGGGTGAGATCGAAGTTGAACAGGCTGGGCGGCGAGGACACCATCCACTCGAGGGTGCGGCCGCGCCAGGGGTTCCAGGGGGCCTTCGCGCCCTTCGCCCACGAGTAGATCATGTTGTAGAAGAACACGATCGTGCCGGCGACTATCAGCAGGCTCGCGATCGAGATGAACAGGTTCACGTTGGCAAACCGCGGGGCGTAGTCGGCGACGCGGCGCGGCATGCCCTGCGTGCCGAGCCAGTGCATCGGGAAGAACGTGAGGTTCATCCCGACGAACGTCAGCCAGAAATGCCATTTGCCGAGCGTTTCGTTGTACATCCGACCGGTCATCTTCGGGAACCAGTAATACGTCCCGGCGAAGATGGTCATCACGCTCCCGCCGAAGAACACATAGTGGATGTGGGCGACGATGAAGTAGGTCGAGTGGGTCGCGATGTCCGTCGTGAGCGTGCCGAGGTAGATCCCCGACAGGCCACCGATCGTGAACGTCACGAGGAAGCCCATCGCGAAGAGCATCGGCGTCTTGAGATGTATCTTGCCGCCCCACATGGTGCCGAGCCAGGAGAAGATCTTGATGCCGGTCGGCACCGCGATGAGGACCGTCGTCATCATCATCGGGATACGGATCCACGAGGACATGCCGGACACGAACATGTGGTGTGCCCAGACCCCGAAGCCCAGGATGGCGATCGCGACGGTCGAGAACGCGATGGCCCGGTATCCGAAGATCGGTTTTCGCGAGAACGTCGCGATGACCTCGGAGACGATCCCGAAGCCCGGCAACATCATGATGTACACCGCGGGATGCGAGTAGAACCAGAACACGTGCTGGTACATCAGCACGTCACCACCGTTGGCGGCGTTGAAGAAGTTCGTGCCCATCACGCGGTCGAACAAGCTCATGATCTGGGATCCGGCGATAAACGGGGTCCCGAACACGACCAGGGCCGAGGTGGTGGCGTTCGCCCAGACCAGCAACGGCATCCGCCAAACGGTCATGCCCGGCGCGCGCATGGTGACGATCGTAACCATGAAGTTCAGTGCGGTGGCGATCGTCGACGCGCCGGCGAATTGGATGGCGATCTCGAACATCGTCGTGCCCGTCGTGCCCTGGAGCGCAATCGGAGGGTAGGCGGTCCAGCCCGAGGTGAAGGCCCCGAAGGCCGGTGCGAACACCAGCAGCGCGACCGCGACGACCAAGAGCCAGAACGACAGTGCGTTCAGCCGCGGGAACGCCATGTCCTTGGCACCGATCATGAGCGGCAGCACGTAGTTCGCCAGCCCCGAAAACACCGGGATCACGAACCCGAAGATCATGATCGTGGCGTGCATGCTGAACAGACCGTTGTAGGTCTGTCCGTTGACGAACTGCTCACCCGGTTGGGCAAGTTGGGCGCGCACGCCCTCGGCGTAGAGGCCACCGACCACAAACGCGATGAACGTCAGGACCGTGTACTGGATGCCGATGACCTTGTGGTCCGTGTTCGGACGCAGGTAGTCCTTCCAGGACGTGGCCCCGTGCATCGAGTGGTCCTCGAAGCCCACCCGCCGGCCGCGGAGGTAGTCCCACCACCAGTCGAAACAGCCGATCCCGATGATGAAACCGACACCGGCGAAGATGAAGATCATCGTCCAGTAGACCTCGGCGTTCCACAGCGGGTGGAAGCCCCAGGCCCAACGGACAAACCAGGTCACCCCGAGGGCGAGGACAACCCCGACGACGGTGGCCACGAACGCGCGCTTCCACCAATACCCCAGCGGCTTGGGTTCGACGTGATGCCCAGGCCCGTGGTCGGTCTGTGCGTGAGTAGGTGCGTGTGTTGCCATCGATTAAGTCCTCAGGATCTCGGAGTTGATCTCGGGGATCGTGGTGAGCGAAACGCGTGCCGCAAACGCTAGTGCGTCGCCGCAGGGGTCGAGGAGGCAGCCGCGGCTTGGGCCTGTGCTTGCGCGGCCCACGCGGCGTAGTCGGCCGGGGTCTGGATGATGATCCGGGCGCGCATCTGCGAGTGGCCCTCGCCGCAGAGCTCGTTGCAGATCACATACCAGGTGCCAGCTTTGTTCGGGGTGAACAGCAGGTGGGTGGTGATACCCGGAACGGCGTCGATTTGCAGTCGGAACTGCGGCACCCAAAAGCCGTGAATCACGTCGAAGGAATTGATGTTGAGCTTGACTTGGGTCCCCTCGGGCACGTGCAGATCGCCCGAGGAAATCCCCAGCGACGGGTAATCGAACTCCCAGGCGTACTGCCATGTCTTGACGTGCACGACGTCCTGGACCTTCTGAGTGTTCTCGTTGCGGTTGACAGCCAGCACCGACCAGCCCGCGACAATCGCGATCAGGACGACCGGAATTGCGGTCCAGGCGATTTCAAGCGATGTGTTGCCGTGGGTTGGCGGCCCATCGGATTCGTCGCCCTCCTTCGCCCGGAAGGCCCAGGCGGAGTAGATAACGAAGCTGGTGACGATCGTGAAGATCACGCCCGAGACGATGGTCTCGAACCAGATCAACTGGTCCGTCCGGACAGCTTCGACGGCTGCCGCGGTGGGCAACCAGGGGATCAGGAAAATCGTCCCGAACGTGAGGATCCCGACGACTAGCATGACGGCCGCGAGCGGCAAAATGTGACGGTTCTTCATCGCGATGCGCAAGCTATCAATTTTCCCGCTCCCCGGAGATGGGCGGTCGCAATGTCAACTGTCCCGCATCTGGGCACATAATGCGACTCGCTGACGAAATCCCATTCGCGCACAAAGCGGGTCTTCCTACGCCGCGGCGGGACGGAGCACGTTGCGCGTAGCGACCACGACACAGACCGCGGCGAGGACCGCCCCCACCGCAAGCGGGGCCGACGGATTGACGTACTCAAAGAGCGCGCCCGCCGCGATCGGTCCCCCGACGCGCGCCAATCCACTTGACGAGGCCGCAATGCCGAGCACGCCGCCTTGCATGTCGACCGGGGCGGCATGGGAGATCAGCGCGCTGATGGTGGCGAACGCCATCCCGGAGAAGATCCCGAGAATCGCCAGTGCGATGAGCACGACGACGATGTTGAACGCGACCGCCAGCACCGCGAGCCCGACTGCGGTGCCGGCGAGCCCCCAGACCATCACCTGGGTTTCGCCGAAGCGGGCGACGACGCGCCCGACCAGCACCCCCTGCCCGACCGCCGCGGCGATGCCGACGTAGGCAAACAGCATCCCCATGGTGCCGGCCCCGTATCCGAACCGGTATGAGCCCAGCAGCGCAAACGTCGCCTCCATCCCGACGAACGCGAAGGTGGCGATAAACGAGATCCACACCAGCGGCGCGATACGGCGACTCGTGAGGGCGTGACGCAACATCTCCCAGCGGCCCGTCGGGGCGGTGAGGGATCCCGGCCGCCGGGACTCGGGCAACAGGCGCCATGCAAGCAGCAGGTTGACCGCCGCCAGGCCGCTCGCGAAAAAGAACGGCGCCGCCGAGCTGATCAGCGACAGCCCGGCCCCGAGCGCGGGACCGATGATGAAGCCGATGCCAAACGCGGCCCCGATCAGCCCCATCCCCCGCGCGCGCCCTTCGTCGGTGGTGATATCGGCCACGTAGGCCTGCGCCGCGGCATATGACGCACCGGAGACGCCGTTCAGGATCCTCGCGATGAACAGCAACAGCAGCGTATGGGCAATCCCGATCATGAACGCCGACACGCAACTGCCCAGGAGCGTGACCAGAATCACCGGGCGACGACCGACGCGATCCGACAGGCGCCCCCACAGCGGCGCGAAGATGACCTGCATCAGCGAGTACGTCGCCGAGAGGATCCCGATCTCGACCACGCTGGCGCCGAAGTGCTGCGCCCACAGCGGCAGGATCGGCAAGACGATCCCGAACCCGATGAGGTCGATGACCACCGTCATCAGGATGAGCGCCATCGGCGCGTCCATCCGCCGGGTGCGTTCCGGCCGTGTGCGCACCCGCGACCTACGCGGCGTCAATGGCCATCAGCACGAACACGAGGGCCAGGTACAGCAGGGAGTAATGAAACGTCGCCTTGGCGAGCGCGCGGCTGGGCGTCCGCCACAGCCGAAACGCCAGCGCGACGAATACCGCGGTTAGGATCAGTGCGCCCGCGAAGTACGTCCAGCCGGCCAGACCCGCCGCGCACGGCAGAACCGTCACCCCCACCATCACAAGCGTCCACAGGAAGATCTGACGGCGCGTGGCATCCTCGCCGTGGACGACCGGGAGCATCGGCACGCCGGCGGCGGCGTAGTCGTTTTGCAGCAGGAGCGCGAGCGCCCAAAAATGCGGCGGGGTCCAGTAGAAGACGATCGCGAACATCATCCAGGCGTACAGGCCGAGATGCCCCGTGACCGCCGCCCAGCCGACCAGCGGCGGGAACGCGCCGGCCGCGCCGCCGATGACGATGTTGTGGACCGTCGACCGCTTGAGCCACAGGGTGTAGATCCCGACGTAGACGGCGAGCCCCATCACTGCCAGCACAGCGGCCAGTTCGTTGGCCGCGGTCGCCAGCAGCGCCGCCGATGCAACGCCGCAGGCAAGCCCGAAGACCAGTGCCCGGCGGGGCGTGACGCTGCCGGCGACGACCGGGCGGGCGTCGGTGCGCTTCATGTGGCCGTCGATGTCGCGGTCGACATAGTGGTTGATGGCGTTGGCACCCCCGGCGGCGAGGAAGCCGCCGACCATCGTCCAGAGGATCAGCCATCCGTTCGGGACGCCGTGCGCGGCCGTGAACATTGCCGCCGCCGTTGTCACCAGCAACAGCGAGATCACCCTCGGCTTGGTGAGCTTGAGGTACTCGACGGCAATCGACGTCGCGCGGGCGGCGGTCGGTGTCGGGCTGATGACTCCGGTGCTCACTGCACGCCGGCCCAGATCAACAGGGCGATCAAGCCGATCAGCGGCGCGATCGACCACATCGCCTCGCGCGCCCGTGCCCGCGGGCTGTCCCCTGCCGGGCGCAGTTCGAGCATGTGACGCAGGCTCAGCCAGCCGGCAGGGATCATCATCACGGCCGCAAGGCAGAGCGCCGTGAGCCGTAGCGGGGAGTCGTACAGAGCGTTCACGGAGGCGAGGATACTCCAGTCCGCGTCTCCGACGACGCCATGCGCTGCGGCCATCCGTCCCTCGGCCTCCGGCGGCGTGAGATCCCAGCGTGCTGGCATCACGTCTGTCCGCGCGCGAAGATGCCGCGATGCCGCCCGCACCCGTCACCGCGCCCGTGGACCACGCCGATCTGCTGGTCCTCGGTGCGGGCCCCGCCGGCCTTGGTGCGGCGCTGCTGGCCGCACGCCGCGGCGCGCGCGTGATCGTCGTCGATCAGAGCAGCCAAGTCGGCGGCCTGTGCGTGACCCGGCAGTGCGGCGCCTTGCGGTACGACGTGGGCGGCCACATTCCGTTCGTCAACGATGCCGACCGCCATACGTGGCTTGTCGGGCTGCTGGGGGATGACCTGGTGTGGGTGCCGCGGCCGGTGAGCTCCTGGCGCGACGGCGCGATTCGACCCGGCCGGTTTCTCGACCAGCGCCCCGCCGGGATCCCGCGGGGTGCGACGCCGCCCGACGCACCGGAGCCGGGCCTGCGCGAGTCGGCCCGCGACGCGCTCGCTGCACGGTTCGGGGCGCAGTTTGTGGACGCCGAACTCCGGCCGTATCTGGAAAAGATCGACGGCGTGCCCCTGGAGAGGATCCCCGGGGTCCGTCCGTTGCGACTGATGCGCGAGCAGGCCGCACCCGACGGATTCTGGTTCCCGCGGCGGGGGATCGGCCAACTCATGGATGTGATGGCACGCGCGATCACGGATCTCGGCGGTCAGCTGCTCACCGAGACGACCGTCGTGGCGTTGGAGGCTCCGGACGATCGCGTGGGCGCTGTCGTCCTCCGACACGGCGGCGGCGGCGTGTCCCGCGTGGCGACGCGGCAGGTGATCGTCAGCGCACCCCCCGGCGCGGTCGCCCGACGGCTGGTTCCGGCGCCCCCGCCCGACGCGATCCCGCCGCTGCGGATGCGCGCGGTCTGCATCGTCTATTTCGAGGTCGCGCGCCCGGACGTCACCGGAGAGGCCTGGGTCCAGATCGACGATCCGCGGGTCCCGGCGGCACGGATCTTTGAGATGCCCAACTGGAGCCGGGCGATGTGCCCCGAGGATCGGTCGGTGCTCGGCATGGAGTGCTACTGCAGCCCGACCGCCGACGACCCGATCTGGGGATGCTCGGACACCGACCTGGCAGGCCGGTGTGCAACGGCATTGGCGGACCCGCTCGGATGGGTCGCCGACGCCGGTCAGCCGCGCCTGGTGGAGGTCATCCGTGTTCCAGCCGGATACCCGGCTCCAGACCTTGCACAGCTGGACGCGATCAACGCCGCACCGCGGCTGCTCGAAGGCGTCGAGGGACTGTGGCTCGCGCAGGGCTCCGCGGTCGTCGATGCCATCCGCGCGGGCGAGGATTGCGCGGCGGCGGCCCTGGCGGCGGCGCGCTAGGCTCGTTCCTCATGGGCACCGTGATCACCCCATCCGCCGTGGATCAGTTCCGGGCAATTGTCGGGTCGGATCGCGTGCTCAGCGAGCCGCTTGAGCGTCTGGTGTACGCCAAAGACGGGTCGATGAACCAAGGCGAGTGTGGCCTGGTGGTGTTGTGTGAAACGACCGCCGAGGTGGCCGCATGCGTGCGCCTCGCCGCCGAGCGGGGATTGCCCATCGTCCCGCGCGGGTCCGGGACGAGCCTGGCGGGATCGGCGATTCCCCTCGACGGATCCGTGGTCATCTCCGTCGCGCGCATGGACCGCGTGCTGTCGGTCGACCCCGACACGCCGTCCGCCTGGGTCGAGCCCGGCGTCTTGAACCTCGACCTGACCGCGGCCGTCGCGCACCTTGGCCTGCACTACGCGCCCGACCCGTCCAGCCAGGCGGCCTGCTCGATCGGCGGCAACGTCGGCACGAACGCCGGCGGCCCGCACTGCCTTGCCTCCGGGGTGACCGCCCAACATATCCTCGGGGTCGAGATCGTTCTGCCCGACGGAGAGATCCTCGAGATCGGCGGCCCGGCGCCGGATCCGCCGGGCTACGACCTGCGCGGATTCATCGTCGGCGGAGAGGGCACCCTTGGCATCGTCACCAAGGTCTGCGTGCGTCTGACGCGAAATCCACCGGTCGTACGCACCCTGCTGATCGACTTCACCGCGTTGACCGCGGCTGGGGCAGCCGTGCGGGACATCATCGCCAAGGGGGTGATCCCGGCGGCCATGGAGATGATGGACCGGATGATGACCCGGGCGGTGGAGGCATTCGTCCATGCGGGCCTGCCGGTCGACGCAGCGGCCGTGCTGCTCGTCGAGCTCGATGGCACCGCCGCCCAGGTCGCCGCCGATACCGCGGTCGTCGAGCGCATCTGCCGCGAGTCGGGTGCCAGCCATATCCGCGTCGCCGCCGACGAGTCCGAGCGGGCGCTGTTCTGGAAGGCCCGCAAGAACGCGTTCGGCGCATGTGCGCGCATCGCACCGAACTACTACCTGCACGATTGTGTCGTGCCACGCACGCGCCTCGTCGAGGTCTTGGCCGCCATCGAGGAGATCGCCGCACGCAACGACCTGGTGATCATGAACGTCTTCCACGCCGGCGACGGCAACCTGCACCCGCTGATCTCCTTCGACCGGCGCGACGACGCGCAGGTGACGCGGGTCCTGCAGGCCGGACGCGAGATCATCGAGGTCTGCATGCGCGTCGGCGGGACGCTCTCCGGTGAACACGGGATCGGGATGGAAAAGCGGGACTTCATGCCGCTGCAATTCAGTGCCGCCGATCTCGATGCCCAGGCCCGCAGCCGTGAAGCGTTCGACCCCGCGGGCCGCATGAACCCGCGCAAGGTCCTGCCCGCGGGCAGCAAGTGCGGCGATCTGAGCTTCACCCACGACGCGCTGCCCGAGGGAACGTGGATCTAGCTCCGGACACACCAGACAACCGCGCGGCGCTGTGCGCGATGCTGCGAACCTCGAGCCTCGACGGGCGGCAGGTGCGCATCGCCGGCGGCGGTACCGGCGGTCGCTGTGGCCGAGTTACACCCGCGCCGGACACCGTCGTACGCACGGACGAGTTCAGGCGCGTCATCGCCCACGAACCGGCTGATCTGGTGGTGACGGTCGAGGCCGGCGTCCCGGTCCGACCACTCCAGGACGCGCTCGCCGCGCACGGTCAGACCTGGATTCAGGCGCCCGACATTCCCGGAGCCACGGTCGGCGGTCTGCTCTCGCGGGCCGCCAGTGGTCACCGGCGGCTGCGCTACGGCGCGATCCGCGACTCGTTACTGCAGGTCGTGCTCGCCACCGGTGACGGACGCCTGGTGCAGGCCGGCGGCAAGACGGTCAAAGGCGTCGCCGGCTACGACATCCCGCGACTCGCCGTCGGTGCGCACGGCACGCTGGGGATCATCGTCGAGGTCACGCTCAAGCTCTGGCCGCTGCCGTCGTCGAGCGGCTGGTTCACCGCGCAGGGACCGGTTGATCGGCTGGCCGCGCTGGGGGAACGGGTGCGCCGCAGCGTCCATCAGCCCGGCGCGGTTCTGCTCAGCCCGGACCGGTTGGACGTCGAGCTGATCGGGCCGTCGGAGGATCTGGTGGCTCCGCCCGGAATGCACCGGTCGGATGCACCGCCGGTGTTCGGCGCACCCGCGGTCGCCGAGGCCGGCGTACCGCCGGCCCTGCTACCCCGGTTCGCGGGCGACCTGGCCGCGCGCGGCGTCTGGTTCCAGGCGCACCTGGGCGTTGGGACCTGCACCGTCGCGGTCGGTGACGCCATCGAGCTCGAGGAGGTGCGGGCGCGCGCGATCGCCGTCGGCGGCCACGCAGTCATCCTCGACGCGCCCGACGATCTGCGTGCGGACCCCTGGGGCCCGGCCCCCGCGAGCCTTGCCGTCATGCGCCGACTCAAGACGGCGTTCGATCCCGCCGGCATTCTCAATCGCGGGCAATTCATCGGCGATCCGGCAGGTGCCCTGTGAGCGAGGACGAGCTGCGCCCACCGCCGATCCGGCCGGCCAATTGGCTGCCGGGCATCGCGGCACCGACGGCCGAGGACATCGTCTCATGCGTGTCGTGCGGGTTGTGCCTGCCGCACTGCCCGACCTTTCGCCTGACCGGGCGCGAGACCGCGTCGCCCCGCGGGCGCATCGCCGCGATGCGTGCGGTCCAGGAAGGGCAAGCCACCGTCGATGCCACGTTCCGGAAGATGATGGACGAATGCCTGGCCTGCCGGGCATGCGAGACCGCGTGCCCGAGCGGAGTGCCGTTCGGACGCATGATCGAGGCCGCGCGCGCGCAGGTCGAGCAGGTGCGCCCGATCCGCGCACGCGGCCCGCGCGCGCTCGGGCTCAAGTACGTCTTGCCGCGTCCGTGGGCGGTCTACGCCGTCGGCACGGGCCTGGGTCTCGCGCAGGCCCTGCGGCTGGATCGACTCGCCCCGGCCGCCGCTCGGGTGGTCAGCCCGCGGATCTCGCTACGGCAACTCGCACGCCCGCTGCCGCAGGCGATGGGCACGGGACCGACCGCGGCGCTGCTGTGCGGTTGCGTGATGGACGTGGCCTTCCGCGACGTCCAGCGCGACACCATGCGGGCCGTCGCCGGCTCCGGTTATCGGGCGGTGCGGTCCCGGCCGGGTGGCTGCTGCGGGGCGCTCGCCATGCACTACGGCTACCCGGAGGCCGCGCGTCGGATGGCCCGCGAGCGGATCGCGGAGTTTGAGGACGCCGAGGTGATCGTCGTCAACTCCGCCGGCTGCAGCAACCACATGAAGACCTGGGGACACCTACTCGCCGACGACCCGAGGTGGGCAGCGCGCGCCGAGGCCGTCGCCGCCCGCGTGCGAGACTTGCTCGAGATGCCGCTGGCAACCCGCGTGCGCGATCTCGGCACGATCGCCTGTCACGACGCCTGCCACCACGTCAACGGGCAGGCGCTCGGTCCTGACCTGCGGCGAATCGTGTCCTCGACCGGCGCGACTCCCGTGGAGATCCCGGGTGGCGGGCACTGCTGCGGCGCCGCGGGCCTGTACTCGGTACTCGAGCCGGAGCTCTCCGCACAGCTGCGCCGCGACAAGGCCGAGGCAATCAGCGCGACGGGTGCAAGCAGCGTCGCCGTCGCCAACCCGGGCTGCGCGATCCAGATCGCGGCGGGGCTGCGCGAGATCGCCTCGCCGATCCGCGTCGTCCATCCGGCCCAGCTGATCCGCTAGGCGCCGGCGCCGGGCGGCCGCAGTTCGGCCATCTGATCGGCGAGCGCGTCGGCCATCTGCGCGCGGTCAACGGCTCGACGCAGCCGCACCCGGGCACGGTCCAATCGTGCCTGGCCATCGATATCCAGCTCGCCCATCGCCTCGGCGTCGGCAAGGCCTTCGACCGTCCGCGCCAATCGTCGCACCCGGTCCCAGAGGGCGTCCGCGACCGCGTCGGATCCAACGGGCTCGCTCATACCTCAAGCATAGGCACAGCTCCGACCGAATGGTGCATGGCGCAGTGCGGATCAATCTCCGGGGGGGGGCGGCGCGGCGGCGTCGCCCGCCGCGGATCCGCCCGCGCCCGTTCCGCTGCGGGATGGGCGGCGGCGGCGGCGGCGTCGTCGTCGGTTGCCAGTTGCCGCAGCTCCGTCGGCTGGGGCGTCTGCGGGTGCCGCGCCATTTGAAGATGCGCTCTCCGCGGACGCGCTGGTCGCGCCGACGGCGGTGTCGGCGGCAGGCGCATGCAGGCGGCGGCGGCGGCGGCGACGCGGTTTGGCACCGTCGTCCGCTGCGCCCTCGCGTCGGCGTTGCACCTCGCCCAGACCGATATCTTCGGCAGTCGGCAGCCGTGGGAACCGCGTACGCAACGCGTTCCAGCCGCGTCGGGACAACAACGCCTTGGGCTGGGTCGCGCCGACGGCGGCCCGCAGCGCACGGCGGGCATCGGGTGTCGTGAAGTCCAGGGAATCCAGCAGCCCGCGCAGGTGCGCCCATCCGCCGGCGGCGGCGGCGGCGCGGGCGGCCAGCCGAACGTGCTCGGGCCGCGTCGGGACATCGCCGGGCCCGAGCACGACCGTCAGACGGGCGATCTGACCGAGGCGCAGCGTGGCCGCCGAATCGGCATCGGGGGCGATCGGGTCGGGCGGTGGCCCGCCGGCAGCCCGGAGCCAACCCGCGATGAGGTTGATCTCCCCGCCGGCCGAAATCAGGTGCCGGGCTTCCCAGCCGGCGATGCGCGCGGCCTCCTGGTTGCGTCCGGGGCGATGGGCCTCGGCCAGGCCCCGAGACACGTCCCATGCCCATGCCGGTGCCCACGATGACGCCTCATCGAGCGCGGACCAGCGCCGGCGGCGATCCCCGGAGCGGCCGAGCTGCTCCAGCGCGGTGATCCGGTCCCACTTGCCGGCGTGGTCGGCGTGGTACCACAGGGCCCGCAGACGCTCGCGGGCGGTCATGCGCAGGTTGTCGAGCACCTTGCGCGGCGCGTCGTCGGTGAGCCACATGCGCAGATCCGGCTGCACCACCAGCGCCATCGCCCACTCGCGCCACATCGGCTGATCCACGCCGTCGCGCGCGTTGCGGGCGAGGACCCCCGTCAGCCCCCACCAGGCGAGGGCCCCCTCGGGGGGGATCCCGCCGGCCACGCGTTCGGCGACCTCGATGCAGGTCGCGTCGGCCGTCGCGGCTTCGATCCATTCCTCGATCAGGATCCCGCGCAGCTTGGTCGTGTCGGCCTCGCGCCAACCGCCGTCGCGGAAGCCCGCCGCGATCTGCGCGGGGTCGGCTCCCGGGTTGACCAGCTCGGACACGTGACCGGCCTGGTCGTCGAGCAGGCGCGCCGCCTGGGCGAGCTTGCCGCGTTCGTCGCCCGCGTCCGGTGGACCCGCAACCCGGCCAAGCGGCTTGTACCAGCCCACGCCGAAGACATCGTGGCTGGTCTTGACCCCCATCAGATCGCCCTTTGGCAGGAACTCCACCGACACGGCTTCCTTGTCCGGGGCCGGACGCATGACGCGGCCCAGGCGCTGGACGAAGACCCGCTCCGAGGTGGTCGGCGCCAGATGCATCACGACCGATGCGCGCGTCTCGTCCCAGCCCTCGGTCAGCAGATCCGCGTTGCACAGCACGTCGATGTAGCCCTCGCCGAACTTCTTGAGGATCATCTGCAGCTCGCGCCCCGGCGTCTGGCCCGACACGGCAGCCGCTTCGACCCCACGCGCGGCGAGCTCGTCGGCGAGATTGTGCGCCTGGGCAACCGTCGCGGTGTAGGCGACCCCGGCAAGCCTGAGCGGCTGGAAGTGCTCGGTCCATACCTCGGCGCAGGCGTGGTGCCACAACGCGCGGTCGAGGGCGCGACCTAGGCTGCCCTGATCGAAGTCCCCGCGTACCCGGGCAACGTCGGAAAGATCCACCGCGCGCTCGACCCGCAGGGAGCGCAGCGGACACAGGATCCCCCGCTCGATCGCTGAGGCGCGGTCCAGCGTGGTGGCGACCGGACCGAAGATCTGCTCGACGTGGCCCGTGGTCGTCGAGCCGGTTGCCGTGAAGCCGACGATAAGCGCGCTGGTCGCGCGATCCAGCATCAGCCGCGTCTGGGCCCCGAGGGCGGTGTGGGCCTCGTCGCAGACCAACAGGTCCAGGTCTTCCCATTGGATGCGGTCCGCGTGGCGCAGGGCCGCCTGGTACGTGCAGATCGCCACACCGGGTTGTCCGATGGCATCCGGCCCCTCCTCGTGCACCTTCACCGAGGGGAAATGGCGCGCGAAGCCCGCGATGGTCTGCTCGGCGAGATTGCGCCGTGGGACCAGGACGCATGCCGAACCGTCGAGCGCGGAAGCCAACGCGCAGAACATGACCGTCTTGCCCGATCCGGTCGGCGCATCGACCCAGGTCCGACGCACCCCGTGCGCGAGGCGCGAGGCCAGGTCGTCGAGCGCTTCGATCTGATGCGGGCGCAGTTCGACGTCGGGCCAGACGGCCGCAGGATCTTCAAGGGCAGCGGCGAGGGCCTCGGCAGGCGAGGGCGGGGCGCTCGTGTTCGAGGTGGGACGCAGGCTGACTGGCATCCAATGGCAGGGCTTGCCGCCGAGTGCACATGCGGCGAAGCGATGTGGCCAAGCGAAGGCGACTACATGGGTCGCGTGGCGACGGGCGCTCAGGTCGGTTCAGCACGGAGCGACCGCCTCACGACAGCGACCGCGCGCAGGTTACCACGAATCCGAGCGTTGCATAGCGGGGCCCCCTCCGTCGCGATCGACCCCCCGGACCGCCCGGTAGCATCAGCGGAGATGCTCGCGTTCCGGGACCCGTCGCGATGAAGCGACCCGACATGTCGTGGCGCCCGACGACCGGCCAGCTCACCACCACGGCACTGGCGATCGTCTGCCTGTTGGTGGGCTTCTGGATCGGCTGGCAACACCGCTCGAGTTCGGACCCCCAGACGGTCACGCCGTCGGTGCCAGCGAACATGCGCACCCGCAACGTGATCGTCCTGCCGACGACGGCTGCGCCGGCGACCGTCACCACGGCCCCGACGACGACCGGCACGACCCCGGCTGTCCCGTTACCGCCGCGCTCGCAGATCAAGGTCGCGGTGCTCAACGCCGGGACTACCTCGGGCGTCGCGGTCCAGATCGCGGTCAGCATCGTCCAGCAGGGGTACCCGACCCCGCTGACCGGCAACGTCACGCTGCCGCCGAGCCTCGTACCGACCCAGACAGTTCCGTCCACGGTGCCGCAGGCGACCGCGACCACGACGGCCGGCCCGGCCACACACGCCACGACCGCCGTACCGCCCCCGACGACCTCGACGGCCACGACCCCGCCTGCGGTGCCGCAGATCATCTACTACCGCAACGGCGACCAGGGGATCGCGGTGCGCCTCGGCTTGGATCTCGGGATCACCGACATCGCACCCGCGCCCGCATCGGCGGCGCTCCAAGCCGCCGCCCCGACCGCCCAGCTGATCGTCGTCGTCGGCAACCCGTGACCGGACCCATGCCCCGCATCGGGGTCCGCGTTCCGCAATACGGCGGAACCTGGGACGACATCTGCGACGTCGCCGGGCTCCTCGAGCGCGCCGGCGTCGACGCCCTCTGGGTCAACGACCATTATCAGTCGCCAGGGCGGGTCAAGACCGATGCGACCTTCGACGCGCTGACGACGCTCGCGGCGCTGGCGACGATCACGACGCGAGTCCGCCTCGGGGTCGCGGTCCTGTCGGCGAGCTACCGCCCCCCACAAGTCGCCGCGAAGATGATCTCGGTCGTCGACGCGATCGGCCGCGGCAGAATCGTCGTGGGCCTCGGTGCCGGGTCCGATGTGGCCGAACATGCCGCATACGGGGTCCGGTTCGGCACGCCCGCCGAGCGCACCGCCGGGGTCCGCCGGGCGCTGGCGGTCATGGACGCGATGTGGCGCCACCCCGAGGGGTCGGATATCGACGGACGCCCGACCCCGCCGAACCGACCGCTCGTCCGTCGGCCGCCCGTGTGGCTCGCCGCCCACGGTCCGGTGCTGCTCCGTCATGCCGGCCGGCACGCCAACGGCATCATCGCCGCGTGGAGTAGCCCGGGCGAGGTCGCCTCGCGGGTCGCGGTGGCCGGGGCCGCCGCCGCCGGCGCCGGACGCCCGCCGCTCGACGTCGCGCTCTACACCTTTGCCCTGGTCGGGCAGACCGACGACGAGCACCGGCGCATGTTGGCGGCCGAGGCAGCGCACCTCGGCAGGTCGCCCGATCGCCTGCTGCGCTGGCTCCGCACGACCGGGCTGGTCGGGAGCGCGGGCGAGGTGCGCGACCGGCTCGCCGAGTACGCCGCGGCAGGGGTGACCGACGTGATTCTCGCGTTGCCCGAGCGGGTCCCCCAGGAGGCGTTTGCCGCCCTCGCCGACGCGCTGGTGCCCACCACTCCCGCCGGACCCGCCGCACGTGGCATCGGCGTCGGCCCACACGCCAACCTCGTGCACACGCTGGTCGGGTGCCATCGCGCCGCGGGGCGCGGGTCCGCGATTGCCGTGATCGACTCGGCGGGCAGCTCGAGCTACGACGCGCTCTGGTCCGCGACCCGGGATACGGCCGGGATGCTCGCACGCGCGGGCGTCCGCCGCGGCGACCGGGTGGCGATCGCCCTGCGCGATGGCCGCCCGTGGGTCGCTGCGTTCCTCGGCTGCGCGTGGCTGGGCGCGGTCGCGGTCCCGGTGGACCCGACGAGCCCCGTGGATCGCGTCGCGATGATCCTCGATGACTGCGAACCGCGGCTGGTGATCGCCGACGACGAGTGTGAGACGCACGGCTGGCCGGTCCTCGGACCGCCGGCCCCCGACGGCGCCGGCGGTCCGACGTGCGCACCGGTCCACCCGGAGGATCTCGCGTACATCATCTATTCCTCGGGGTCGACGGGCCGTCCGAAGGGAGTGATGCACGCGCACCGGGACCTATCGCCGGGAATCGAGACCTACGCACGGCATGTCCTGGAGCTCGCACCGGGCGAGCGGTGCCATTCGGCCGCCAAGCTGTTCACCTCGCTGGGGTTCGGCAACGGGTTCTTCCGGGTCCTCGGTTCGGGGGCGACGGCCGTGCTCAATGCGAGCCGGCCGAATCCCCGAACGACCGTCGAGCTCGCCGCACGCCACCAGATCCAGGTGCTGACCGGGGTACCGACGTTCTGGGCGCAGCTGCTGGAGTACCTCCGGCGGCATCCCCAGGAGCGGCCCCTGGCAAGCGTGCGGCTGTGTGTCTCATCCGGCGACAGCCTGCCCGCGGGCATCGCCACGGGCTTCGCTGAGCTGCTCGGGATTCCGCTGATCGAGGGACTCGGCTGCTCGGAGTGCTCGAACGTGGTGATCTCGACACGGGCGGGCGCGCCGCAGCCGGGCTGGCTCGGCCAGGTGGTGCCGGGCGTCGAGATCGCCCTGCGCGATCCGGAGGGCCGCGAGGTCGCAGAGGGCACCCCCGGACGCCTCTGGATCCGCAGCCCCTCCAACACCTCCGGATACTGGCGTCGTGCAAGCGCAACACGGGAGCTGGTCTTCGGAGAGTGGATCCGGATGGGCGACGTGCTGATCGTCGAGAGCGGGCGATACCGGCACGTCGGGCGCGTCGACGATCTGTTCAAGGTCGACGCACGCTGGGTCAGTCCGCGGGAGGTCGAGGCGTGCCTGCTCGAACACCCGCACGTGCGTGAGGCGGGCGTCGGCGGGATCGCCGATGCCGCAGGGCTCATGCGCGTCGTGGCATGGGTCGCCGTCGACGGCCCGGTGCCGGACGGGTTCGCCGGTGATCTGCGCCGGTATGTGGCCCATCACTTGGCGCCGTATAAGGCCCCCCGGGAGGTCGTCATGCGTGACGCGCTGCCCCGGCTGCCGTCGGGCAAGCTCGATCGAAAGGCGCTGCGGGAGTCGGTCGTCTAGCTAGCTGGTCGAGCGCAGCCACTCGATCAGCAGTGCGTTCACCGCGTCTGGCGCCTCCTGCTGTACCCAGTGGCTGACACCGGCAAGCCGTTCCACCCGCACCGGTCCGCGGACCTTCGCGACCGAGCGCTCCAGGAGGCCGAGGCCGAGAAACGTGTCGGCCTCACCCCAGATCACCATCGTGGGCGTGGTGATCTCGGGCAGCTGGGGCGGCTCACGCAACCAGGCCGCCGCCGGCATGTTCGCCCGGTAGTAATTGAGTGCCGCAGTCAGCGCGCCGTCACGCGAAAAGGCATCGAGGTAGACCCGAACGTCCTCGGGTGAGAACGTCCCGGGTGCCGCGTTGTCGAACACCATCTCCCGCAGGTTCGCGAAATCGTTGTCGGCGAGCCAGCTTTCTGCCACACCGACGAACTGGAACAGGAGCATGTACCAGCTCTTGGCGCGCTGGGCCGGGTCGTCATGACGGGCCTCGGCGGACGCCACCGGATGTGGGGCATTGGCGATCACCAACGAGCGCACGCGGTCCGGATGCAGCGCTGCGGTCGCCCATGCCAGGCCGCCGCCCCAGTCGTGGCCGACGAGATGGACGCGGTCATACCCGAGCGCATCGATCAGCCCCACGACGTCCCCGACCAGGGCAGGCACCGCGTAGGCGTCCACCGTGGCCGGGCGATCAGAGGCGCCATAGCCGCGCAGATCCGGCGCGATGGCCCGATACCCGGCGCGCGCGAGGGCCGGCAGTTGGTAGCGCCAGGAGTAGGACAACTCGGGAAAGCCGTGCAGCATGACCACCGGATCGCCGACGCCGGTGTCGCGGATCGCCAGCCGGATGCTGCCGACGCTGATGCGGTGTTCTGCCACGTCGCCCCGTGCGTTCTCTGCCACGACCTCCCCTCCGGTCTGCCGCTACTGGCCCGGCGGGGGCGTGATGATGCCCGAGGCCGAGATCCGGGCCGCCGTGGTCCCGAAGTCCTTCCGGGACAGCGTCCGGATGTCGGCGATGCCATAGCCACCTGGCGACGGGACGCCGACCGCGCTCAGCTGCACCGGGCGCAGCCGACCGGACACGAACTGACCGCTTGCCTTCAGGGTCACCTGCAGCACCGCACTCTGGCTGAGCACGCCGCCAAGGCCGAACGCCCGATATCCGACGAAGTTGCCCATGCTGTAGGCGATCAGGCGTCCGTGCCAGAACTGCATCCCCCGCAGGACGTGCGGCCCAGAGCCGACCACGAGATCCGCGCCGGCGGCGATCGCCGTGTGTGCAAACGCCAGGACGTTGCCCCGATTCTCGCCGAGGTAGTACTCGGTGCCCGGGCGCACGTGCTGCGCGCCAACGCCCTCCGCACCGGCATGCACGTGGACGATCACGAGATTCGCCTCACGGGCCGCCTTGCGCACCAGGGCCGCGACCCCGGCAAGGTCGGTCGAGTTGTTTGCCCACGTGTAGGGCGCAAACCCGAGGATGGCGACCTTCACCGCTCCGACATGCTGGATCGCAATCGTGCCCGGCGGTCCGGTGTAGCGAATCCCGACGCGCCGGAGTGCCGCGGCGGTGTTGGCCTGGCCCGCCGCGCCGAAGTCGTGGGAGTGGTTGTTGGCGCCGTTCATCACCGTGAAGCCGGCGTGCTTGAGGTTGGCGGCAAAGCCCGGCGGGCTGCGAAACGCGAAGCAGGTCGGTGACGGCTTGCCGCACTTCGAGGTGCCGGTGTACCCGGTCAGCGTGCCCTCGAGATTGCCCGTCACGACGTTGCCGACGAGGTCCTGTTTGACCGTGGCGAACAGGTACCTGCCGCCTGACGGCGGTAGGCCCCAGGGCGGCGAGCCCATCATCGTGTCGCCGACGTCGGCGATCGAGACCGTTGCCGCCGGAGCCGCCACCGTCACCGGCACCTGGGTCGCGCGGGCGACTGCCCCGTCGCTCGGGGTCGCCGCCTGAGCGGCCTTTCGGTTGCCGTCGCCCCCACCGGACCGACCGATTGCCGTCCCGGCGACCACCATCGCGACGACCGCTGCGGCTGCGAGCAGCAGCGCCCTTCGACGCCGGCGCCGCATGCTGCGGCGACGTGCGTCAGCGCGGCGCGGGTCGCGGTTTCCGGAAGGCGCAGACGACATGGCCGGGCAAGTGTAGCCCCGCGGCCGTAGATCATGCACCGGGCCCATGCCTAGACTGGCCGCGCATGCACGCATCCCTGCCTGGCACGTCGCAATCGCCGCGCGTCGAGCGGCTTATCCTCGACATCGGCGGCGTCATTCTCCCGTCGGCGATGCCTCAGGTGATCGCCGAGCTGTCCGCGCGCTCGACCAAGAGCGAGCAGCAGCTGTGGCGATTCTTCAATTCCCGGCTATTCCAGCCCTTCTGGAGCGGCCGCATGGACCTCGATGTGTTCTGGCAGCTGTTCACGGGCTATGCGGACGTGTCGGCCGAACCGGCCGTGTGGCGAACCCAGATGACCGTGTCGATGTTGCGGCCGTTCGACCACCTCGCCGTGATCCGTGGCTGGGCGGTGGTGGTCCCCGTCGGCGTGCTGTCCAACCAGCGCGCGGAGTGGGTCCTGCCCGTTCTCGCGCGCCACGGGCTGCTCGAGTTGCTCGATCCGCTGCTGATCTCGAGCCTCACCGGCCTCGTGAAGCCCGACCCGCGCGCGTTCGCGCAGTTGACTGAGCTGGGGACGTCCCCTGAGCGCGTGCTGTACGTCGACGACCAGCCGCAGGCCCTGCGACGCGCCGAGCAGTACGGAATTTCCACGCTCGAGGCACATGCTGCGCCGGCATGGCTCGATCAGGTTTCGCGCCGCCTCGGGCTGCGTGCCGCGAGCCCGTCCGCGTAAGGCGTGCGCGGGTTGCCGAAACGTTTGGTCCGAATCGGTCGCCGTGGCCGGCCGTCGCCATACGCTGCGACGCGATGAATAGTCTCCTGGGCCGCCCGACCCGACCCCTCCGCCCACGCCGGCGTCCCGCGAGTGACCGTCGCGAGGCCGCTCGGGCCAGCCGGGGTGGGTGGACGCCGTGGCCGGCCGCGATCCTCGTCCTGGCCGTCGCGGCGGGTGTCGCGATCCGGTTGGTCGCGCTCGCGTCCACGATCGGACGCCTGGACGCCGACGAGGCCGTTACCGGTGTCATGGCGCACGACATCCTGAACGGACAGTCATTCGCCTATTTGGCTGGCTCGAACTACATGGGCTCGCTCGAGCAGTATCTGCAGGCGGGTGTGCTTGCGGTCCTCCCCAGTACGCCCACGACGTTGCGGTTGGTCCAAGTCGCCCTGTGCGGTCTGACATGCCTGGTGGTCGGATTCCTCGGACGGCGCGTGACCGGCACGGCCTGGGGTGGAGTGCTCGCCGCGGCGCTCTATGCGGTCGGCCCCTACT
>Ga0307374_10001050_pt1 | contig 51858 bp, 46 predicted proteins | sample OX3MG_FD_202532 | JGI IMG/M metagenome (GOLD analysis project Ga0307374, IMG submission 202532) | Soil microbial communities from Risofladan, Vaasa, Finland - OX-3 | ecosystem: Environmental > Terrestrial > Soil > Coastal area > Acid sulfate soil | place: Finland: Risofladan, Vaasa | collected...
AAGGGCTTAATACCATGCCGTGCGATTTTCAACGCGACGGCGAACAGTGGATTGGAGGCTGAAAAGAACGAATGACAGACCCTTTGAATTCAACGAGGACAGCTGACGTTGTGATTATAGGCGGCGGAATAATCGGTAGCGCCATCGCGTTTCGCCTGGCGCAATCTGGCGTAAGGGTTGCCGTGATTGACCGCGCCGAGCCCGGCGCTGAAGCAAGCGGAGCCGCGGCCGGCATGATTGCCCCCCAAGGCGAGATGCTGGAGCCCGACCTTTTCTTCGAGCTTTCGAAGGCCAGCCGGGATCTCTACCCGGGCTTCGCCACGGAAGTCGAGGACCTCAGTGAAGAGAAGATCAACTACCGGCGCGACGGCACGCTCCTTGTCGCCATTGACGAGCATGAATGCGAAGAACTCGATCACATCTACACGAATCAAGTTCGCCTGGGTCTGCCCCTCGAGCGACTGACGGGCGAGATGGCGGCGAAACGCATCGCGGGGCTTTCTCCCCAAATCAAACTCGCTCTCCTGGTTCCCGAAGACCACTGGCTTGATAACAAGCGCCTGGCTCGCGCTCTGGTTAAAGCCGCAGAAAAGCTGGGTGCAGAGTTCTATTGGAAAACCACAGCGACGGACTTTGAGCTTCAAAGCGGCCGGGTGGAAAGTGTCCATGCCACCGCTGACCAGGGACGAACCGCCTTGACCTTTTCCGCGAATAGCTTTGTCTTGGCCGCCGGATGCTGGTCCAAGTCCTTGGCGTCAACTTTAGGACTCTCCCTGCAAATGGAACCCTGCCACGGTCAAATCATCGAATTCGAGACCCGCGACGAACTGCCGTGCGTCGTCCGCGCGGGCATTCATTACATAGTTCCCCGCGGCGGGAAAACAGTGATTGCGGGGACAACCGCGGAATATGTCGGATATGAAAAGGCGGTCACGGCAGAAGGGCTCGAATCGATCATTCAGGGAGTTTCGAGGATTGCTCCTTTGATCAAGAAAGCCACCTTTCGCCGCGCCTGGTCCGGGCTTAGACCCGACACGAAAGATCATTACCCTATTCTGGGCTATGGCGAGGCGAAAAACCTGGTCTTTGCCACCGGCCATTTTCGTAACGGAATTCTGCTGGCGCCCGTCACCGCCAAATTAATTTCCGAACTCCTTCTGACCGGTTCTGCCTCTTTCCCGCTTGAAGCCTACTCTCCCCTGCGCTTCAAGGCTGAATAGGACGCCGACCTCAGATTTCAACATCGGATGGGCTCGGGGGTTGAATCCTCGGGGCCATGAACGTTCGGTTCGCATTCTCGCCAGAAATCGCTTAGGATGGATGGTTTGACCCTGTGATGGCGGCCAGGGTAGAGGGATCATCCTCGCGGGCATTTGAACTATGGCTGAGATTCGTGTTCGGTTTGCGCCTTCCCCCACCGGCTATCTCCATGTCGGCGGAGCCCGAACGGCGCTCTACAACTGGTTATTTGCACGGCGTCAAAAGGGTGTTCTGATCCTGCGGATTGAAGATACCGACGCCGACCGCTCAAAGCCCGAGCTCGTCACTGCTATTCTTGAAAGCCTCCAATGGCTGGGTCTCGATTGGGATGAAGGACCGTTCCATCAATCCGACCGGCTGGATCGCTACCGCACGCTGGCTTCCGAGCTTGAACGCCTGGGCCACGCCTATCCCTGCTTCTGCACGGCCGAAGAACTTCAGTCAAAACGCTCGAACGCCGACTCCCGGCGTCCCTGGAAATATGACAGGACATGCCGAAATCTCTCCGAGCCGGAACGGCAAAAACAGCTGGATGGAAAACTGCCTCACGTGCTCCGCTTCCGTGTTCCCGAAACAGGAACAACCGGCTTCGAAGACCAGGTTTTTGGCGGCATCACAGTGGAGAATCAGGAAATCGAAGACTTTGTTTTGTTACGCTCAGATGGACAGCCCACTTATCATCTGAGCGTTGTGGCGGACGATTTGGATATGCGGATCACCCACGTCATCCGGGGCGCCGATCACATCTCCAACACTCCAAAACAGATTCTCCTCTATCGGGCTCTCGGCTCGGACACGCCCGCCTTTGCACATTTACCCTTGATTCTGGGACCGGACCGCCAGCGCCTTTCCAAACGGCACGGCGCAACTTCGGTTGGGGCCTACCGCGATCAAGGCATCCTGCCGGAAGCCCTCATCAACTTTCTTGCCCTGCTGGGGTGGACGCCTCCAGGCGGTGAAGAGATCCTTCCCATCGAAGCCATGGTCCGCGAATTCGATCTCCCGGCGGTATCAAGATCCAACGCCGTCTTCGATCCTGAAAAGCTGGCCTGGATGAACAGCCAATACTTGCGTGTGTTGAGCTTGGAGCGCCTGCAGCCTCTAGTCGAATCCGAACTAAACGCGGCCGGCATTAAGGCGCGAACACTTTCATCAGAGGAGCGCTTCCGCGAAACGCTGGCCTTGCTCCAAACGCGCGCCCGGACTTTAAAGGATTTCTCGCAGGGTAGCCGGGCGTTCTTCACCGACGACTTTGAATATGCTCCGGAAGCCCGGAAGAAATTCTGGAAAGACCCGGCTGTTGGCGATCTTCTAAGGCAACTTGCGGAAAGACTCGGAAAGATTGAAGTGTTTGACGTGGCACAGACCGAGGAATGTCTAAGGGGTCTCGCGGAAGAAAGAGGCATCAAGGCAGGACTGCTGATTAATGCGGCTCGGGTTGCTCTTACGGGGCAGGCGGTTGCTCCGGGGTTATTTGAAGTTATGGCCGTTTTGGGACAGAAGCAGACGGTTGAACGACTTTGCCGGGCTGCCGACAACATCCACAGTTCTACTCAGGGCAATCTGTAGAGTCAGTTCTCTTTTTCCATCAAAGGCTTCGCCCGGCGTTAGACTTTCTCCAGTTTCTCAATCACCACAAGAGCAACCACAATCACCGTCGCCGTGATCTCGAGGACCCGTTTGATTTTCTTCAGCTTAGACATCGCCTTACTCCCCAAGGGGCAGCCAGATACTTTCGGGCAAACTTGCTTTCTCCCCCTCTAGGCCTATTATCGACCCTCGGACGCCGCGAGGGAAGAGCTCAAGTATGCCGCAGCAACGGGGCAAGGAAAATCTTCTGGCCCCTGAGCTGCCCGGGTTAAAGAACAAGCAATGCCCCACGGCAAGAAGGCAGGGGCGATGGCTGTGGCCAAACACCACCACGCGGGTGGCCGGATCAAAACTCTTGAGGAATTGGGCGCTCCGTTCCGGGATCAGCCTCTGAAGCAAGGCGCCGTCCGCCCATTTTTCAAGTTCGTGTTGCGGAACCAACAACTGGTGCTGGACTTCAATGCCGAGGTTCCCAAACCGCACGGTCAGGGAGGGTGGTAAATTCATCTCCGCCATGTCTACATTCCCGCGGACTGCATAGACTTTGGCAAGGCGCCCAAGATCGTCCAAAACGGTTTCAGAGCCTACGTCTCCCGCGTGCAAGATGGCATCCACTCCTGCCAAGACGTCGGCCAGTTGCGGATCAACATATCCATGCGTGTCTGAAATCACTCCAATCTTCATTCCCTGCCCCCGACGGTTGAACTCTGAAAGTCGCTGCGAACGCTAGATCCGTCATTCCCTCTCTGCCAAAACTTGAAAACAGTATAAACTTGCATGGCACATGAAATCATAAATCGGCATAAACAAATGGCGCATGAATTTCGGGAAACCAGCAAGTCAACGGCAACAGACTTCAGGAGGTTCGCCCATCCTGCACCCCGCTCAGGCAGGAGAACAGCATGCAGCCTTGAGGGTACGTGATCGATCAAGGGAGTCGGAGTCCTCGTCCCGATTAATGGCCGGGATGAAACTCTTGGGGCCACCTTGACAGTTTTATGAGTTAAATTCAATATGATGCGTTCTTGCAGAAACCAACGGCATCGCGATGGGAACTCCATGTTGCACAAATACATTTGGCATAACGGTTGCATCACTCCGGTGGAAAAGGCGCGCTTTTCTCCGGGCCAGGCGGGGCTCTTGAACGGCTGGGGCCTGTTCACCACCATGCGCCTCTATGACGGCAGGCCTTTCGCCTTCGACCGTCATTGGAAGCGGCTTGCGACCGACGCAGGCCGGATCAAGCTGCCGTTTGAATATGAGGCTGCGGCCACTCGCGAACACCTCGCCCGCCTGATCGAGACCAACCAAGTCAAGCAAGGGTGCGCGCGGATCTATTTTATTTACAACCAAGCAGGCTACTGGGCCAGCGACGAACCCATGCCCAATGTGGATTTGCTCATTTGTACTGCTGACCTGCCAGACCGCAAAGGCCCTGCTCGCCTGACGGTTATGGAGCACGGCCGCCACGCCCAAAGTCCGCTCGCGGGGGTAAAAGTGACATCGTGGCTGGGAAACGTCTGGGCCCTTGACCAAATCTCCCACCGCGGTTTTGACGAGGTGATTCTACTCAACGAGCGGGGTGAGGTTGCAGAGTGCACGGCTGCCAATATTTTTTCCGTCGACGGCAACGAAGTTAAAACACCACCCATCTCCTCCGGTTGCCTTCCGGGGGTCACGCGAAACGTATTGCTCGAAATCGCGGGCGCACAGGGGATGCGCATCAGCGAAACTCCCATAAAACTTCAAGACCTCTTCACCGCCGACGAAGTCTTCATCACCTCAACAACCCGGGAGGTTCAACCCGTTTCCCAAATCGACGCGAGGCAAATACCCCAAGTCCGCGGCCCTGTCACCACGCGGCTGGCGAACGCCTTCTCGCAATACGTTGCGCAATCCTTCTGAAATGACGGACCATCTGAAGGGGATTCCCAATCGATCGAACTTAAAAACGCAGCGGGCTTCGAGGAATTTTGTTTGGCAGGCTTGCGGAAAGCCTGGAAGAGATTTTCTCAAAAACAGAAATTGAGTAGTCGTTAAGGACTCCGGCCTTTACTGTTGCTGCTGCCCCGGCTGTTGCAGCCGCTCTAATTGAGGCAGTTCAGCCGGTTTCGACACGATTTCCTGCAACTGTTCGTGCCCATCGTCGTCCAAGGCTGGGCGCACTCGGACGTCTACGGATAGCCGTTGGCCTGCAGCGCCTTTGTAAACTCCCCGAACCGGCGCAACGTCACCGTAATCCCGGCCATAGCCGATCCGCACGTGCCTCAAACCAACCGGCGCACCGAGCGTCGGATCAAGCCCTAACCAGCCCGAGCCCGGCACCCAGGCTTCCACCCAAGCGTGCGACGCCTGTCCGCCAATCACCTCTTCCAGGTTTCCAACGCCTTCAGCCGTCTTCTTGGGCACGATGTAGCTGGAAGCGTACCGTGCCGGCAGCCCCCGTCGGCGCAGAACGCTCAGCAGCAGGTGGGCAAAATCCTGACAGACGCCGGCGCCGGTTTTAAGAACATCTTCGATGGACGAGCGCACGTGCGTTGCGCCCTTGACGTAGTTAAACCGTTTGTGAATCAAGTCCGAGGCCGACAGCGCAAAAGACGCCACGGTTGCACCGCCGGTCTGCTCAGCAAGTTCCACCAACTCACCCACCCCGGGAAGAAAGTGAGGAACATATTCTGTGGCAGCAACAAAGTCGAAGTACTCTTCACGCAACTCATCCCGCTGCGCGTTCAGCTCCTCAAGGCTGATCGAAGCGTCCGCCGAAAATGGGACTTTATGCGCAAGCACCACGCATTCCGAGCGCACGGTCAAGTGCCGGTGCTCGGAAAGGATATTGAACTGATGCACCCAGTTCCCAAAGGCGTCCCGGTAAGCGGTGTTGCGCGAGGCAGGCGAAGTGGTAAGCCGGAACGAAAGGCAACTCTGATTGTCGTCGTGCATCGGCCTCATGCAGACCGCGTTGTAGCTTTCGGAGACAGGCGCGTCATAGTGAAATTCCGTAACATGCATCAAGTGATAACGATTCATGCCACCACCGCGTAATAGAAATAAGTTCGCGCAATATCCTCGTCGATCGCGCGGCACATCTTCAACAAGCTCTCATCTGGGAATGCAGCCCCCGGCCAAAGATGTCTTCGATCTTGTCGTATCGCAGGCTTTCCAGCACCTTTCCGGTGAGCCGTTCGGCTTCGTTGGCATAGTGAGGCCGCGGCACATCCGGCGCACTAAACATCTCATCGTAAAACGTCCCGAGATCGTAATTTTCAAAAAGACCGGGCTCTCCCAGCCGCGCAGCAATTGACGACATGCATGCACTATAGCAAGTAATTCAAACGCAAAAGCGGAGGTAATATTTATGGTCATCATTATCAAAACTGTGGAATCAAACCATGCCGGAAAGCGCGGAACCCGGAGCAACTGAGGGGTTACTTCTTTCCTGCGTCTGTCTCCTCCCCAACATCCCCGACATCTCCATATACTTCGCCACCCAAAAATGCTAAAGTACGGCCCCGGTAGTCACCGAATTTCCAGGCGCATCTCAACAAGGAAGTGTTTCCACGAAGGCGGCGTCCAAGATCTTAAAGCGGCCGGGAAACAATTCACCGCTCAAGGTGAGAATCTATGCAGCGCAGAGTTGCTTATTGAACTCCGCTGCTTTTCATCTCATTAGGCAGTAGCAGCCGTGGCGTTGGAGCATCCGCCGTGGGGTCTTCTTGATCAACACAAACGGCGCAGCCTCAAAGAACCAGGCTGGGCCACCCCGGTGAGAAGCAGCAGGCCGTCTGGCTGGCATCTGCCCAGGGAGTCGCCCTTATGTCACACGACAATTCCGAAGGCTATGCAGTCGTCGGATTCTTCTTCGGCCTGTATATGTTCTACAAAGGGTTCCGACAGTTCCGGAATTACCTCCTGCTCGCCGACACGCCCGAGATTGCGATTCGCGGCATCCCCATGGGCTTCGGGGAGATTCACGGAAAAGCTCAGGGCGAGAAGACGCTTCAGTCTCCCATCAGCCATACCCCGTGCTTCGTCTACAAGGTCGTCATCCAGCGATGGCACGCGGATTCTGGCAAGGACGAAGGTTACTGGGTTCCTCATCAGACCGACTGGGACGGCGTGGGGTTCCATCTCACAGATGACACCGGCAAAGTGCTGATCGACGCGCAGGGAGCGGAGCTTGACGTGCCCGAGACCGCCTCATGTGAAGCCGGCGAAGGCGCCGATCCCGGCACGGGCGTTGCGGCCACGCAGCAGGAGTTGCTCGAATATGTCACCCGGGCGGAATCGCATTGGGTGGGAGGCATGTTCGAGCACGGGCTCAGGTATGCCGGCCAGCAGGTCGGCTCCGCCAGCGAACAGCGCCGGCAGAATTTGAAGGACGTATTCCAGCATCCTCCAGGTACTCCGGAATTCTTGCGCGGAGTCATGACCGTGATGGGGCCGCGCATGAAGCGCCACCTGGAATCGATGGGCCCGCAATCGGACCCCGAGAAGGAAGAGGCGCGTCAGACCATGCTCCAGGCGCTCCAGCACCCTCCGGGAAGCAAGGAATTCATGGAAGGCGTGCGCCGCGCCGAACAGATGGCCGGCAAGCCGGGATCAACCCCCAAGTTCGACGCACTCACCAAGGCCCTGGGCCAGGATCAAGCCGCCACGCCCGGCCAGCCGAGCCCCGCCAGCGGCCGCTATCTATTCACGGAATATTGCCTGGTGCCGGACGGCCTATACGACATCAGCGGCACCTGTGTGGAAAACCCCCACCCGATCGACGCCAATGATCACAACCTGATGGCCAGTGGCTCCTACGAAAAAGAGTTCGTCATCTCCAGTAAGACGGAGAAGCACCTGGAAACCGGCCTGCGCAAGCGCGCTGTGCACATGATCCTGGTTGGCGCAGGCATGGCCGTCGCCTGCATGGCCATCCTGCTCTTCGACCTTGGCTTGCTCTGACCGCCCCAGGCAGTCGTCTTTGTCGCCACGACGCCCCCGTCCCTTTTTTCATTTTCCTTTGCGGACTTAGAGGGCAGGTCACACCCTGGCGACTACAGTCGAAAAAACTTGAGGGTTCGGAAAGTCACTAAGCCCCGGCTTTAATTGGTGGACCTGAGGGGGCTCGAACCCCTGACCCCCTGGTTGCAAACCAGGTGCTCTCCCAGCTGAGCTACAGGCCCGATCTTACAGTGTTCTTTGATAGTGCCTAGGAATCAACAAACCGTCAAGAGCAGAGCCGACGAATGTCGTGATCGAGGCGGCGATGGGCCTTCGATTCACGCGCCTCGCTGACACGCAAAATATCAGATGATCTGAAACCACACACGCCTTAAGCGCCATAGCCCCGATAGCGCCGGACAACGTCAAACATCGCGAAGATATTCTCGTCGGGAGTCCCGTGGTCCATATTGATGCAGCAGATCCCGACGTTCTCAAGCGGGCCGGCGGCCCGCAAAAGATTTTCCGTATCCGCCGCAATCTCCGCAGGCGTGCATTGCAGCATCCGAATGGGGCTGAGCCGAAGGTTCAGGAAGGCGTTGGGAAGCGCCCGGCGGCAGGCGGCGACATCAGAGCCCCAGCCGACATCGAAAAAAACAGCCGGCAACCCCGCATAGACCGGGGCAATCCGGTGCATATTTTCTCCGCAGTGATGAATTCCATAAGGCTGGATGCGCCGGGCCATCCGCATTTCCACCGGCAGGTGAATCGCCCGGTAGCTTGAGGGCGAAATCATCTGCACGGAACAGTTGGCATGCAGGAAGATGGCCGGGTCAACGCGTCCGACCATGGGGTTGACGGAGACGGAGCAGCTTCCGGTTCGAGACCGGATGTAGAGCGCCACATCGACGATCAGCTCTCCGATGATTTCCAGCAGCCGGCGCACGCGTTCGGGCGCTTCGTAGAAGTCAAGGAAGAGCTCCTGTCCACAGAAGTGATAAGCGGCATTCAACAGGCCGTCGGTGTTCAAATCGCCAACCAGAGCGCCCGGCCCGAACTGCGCCTCAAGCCTGTCCATGTCTTCGATGATCTGGCGCACCGGCCAGAGCTCGCGAAAGTCAGGTTTCTCGAGAGTCTCGATTTGATGGGAATTAATATGGACAGGCAGCGGCTGGGGCGCGGCCGCGGACTCGAATTTGATTTCAGCGCCGAGCAACGCCGGAACGACAAAGCCTCCGGCAACGTACGGAGAGCCGATCACGGGACGCGGCTGCGGATCGGGTTCCCCCAGGCCCATATCCCCGAAGCGCTCGTACAGCACCCGCCGCATGGTAACGTCATTCTGAATGCGCGTTGCTGCGTCAAGGTAAAACGGCTCCTCGAACGAAATGCCCGCCGCATGATTCCACCAGTTAGGGTTCAGAATCAGTTCGACAGGCAGAAACTCTCTTTCCGCGTTTGACGCCATCTGCGCTCCCTGCTGCCGGCTTCAGCCATCCGCGCTCGAAACGGCGGGAGAAGCAGGCTGAGCACGGGTCGTTGAGAAGATCCTGGCGTAATTCTAGACGATCTCCATACCCTTTGCGCGCATGTTTTGTTGCCGGACCAGCGACGCAATCCTCCCCCTGGTCAAAATACCCGGCTTGTTCGGATAAAGCCGGAAGGCCTTGCACTCGCCTTCGTATTGCAAGAAGATATGCAGGTTGTATTGGCGACAGGCAAGCCTGGAGAGGATTCAATCCATAAACGCATTCAAGGTTCTCGACAAGGGGGTGGAATGAAGCTGAAAATTCGATGGGCATGTGCAGTGTTGCTGCTGGCGCTTATGACCGTAGGATTTCGAACGCTTGCTTCAGGCCGGGCCCGTCTCCGGCCGGAACCTCAAGGTTCGCAGTTTGTGAATTCGATTGGCGTCAAAATGATTCGCATTCGGGTGGGCAAGTTCCGCATGGGCGATCTTGAACCGCCAACTCGCTACCAGCCGGACCAGTTCCTTGCCCGCCTCCATTACGACGAGCGGCCCGCCCATGAAGTCACCCTCTCCCACGACTTCTACATGTCCGAAACTGAGATCACCGCAAGGCAGTATCAGGACTTCCAGATGTCCTACGAGAATGAAGGCCAGTTTCCACCCTTTGCGAGCGGCATGAGCTGGAATGACGCAGTCCGGTTCACCCAATGGCTCAGCCGCAAGGAGCACCGCAATTACCGTTTGCCCACGGAAGCGGAATGGGAGTACGCCTGCCGCGCAGGATCGACCGCTCCGTTTTCATCAGGCGAGCAGCCTCTCCAGCCCGGCCAAGCCAACGCCTGGGGACTTGAAAACATGGAAAGCGGCGTCCCGGAATGGGTGCTTGACTGGTACGGGCCCTATCCGGATAAATCTCTGACGGACCCGGTGGGTCCTGCCAACGGATTTTCGCGTGTGGTGCGTGGCGGCGGATTTATGGCTGCGCGCCGGGGCAAAAAGGAAGATGATACCTTTCTGCCCTTCTACCGGCGATGCGCCAACCGCGCAAGCGTGGCTCCCGGTTATCACGGCCAGGAAGTGATCGGTTTCCGGATCGTTCTGGCTCCCATGCCGGACACAAAACCCTGGCCTCAGCACATTCCATTCGTTCGCCGTTTCACCAAAAACTCAGGCAGCGTCCCTGTAGCGGCCGGCCCCGATCCGGACAAGCCCTGGTTCCAGCAACGAGCGTTGCTTCCCATCCCGCCGGAAAACGCCTCGACGCTTGAAATCGAGGCGGCTGGCTTTGGCGGCGGCATCAACGACCACAACCATTCACCCGGACTCGCCGTGTTGCCGAACGGGGACTTGCTGGCCATCTTCTTCTCTTCCTCGCCGGGAGGCGCCGAATATGCCCCCAGCACCAGCTTCATTGCGACGCGCTTGCGCTTTGGCTCCAATCACTGGGACCCGCCCAATCTCTTCTATGACTTTGCCGACGTCAACGAGCAATCCGCCCTGCTCTGGACGGAAGGCGACAAAGTCAATTTCTTCGGCGGCGGCATCGGACTGGTGGGTGTTCCCTTCCGTTGGACGTCGTCCACAGACAATGGCGCCACCTGGAGCCCCATAAAATTCCCCACTCTCATCGGCACCGTCGGCGGGTACAGCCCGCAGCCGATCACCAGCGCTTTCCGCAGCCCCCACGGCACAATGTACGTCGCCACGGACGCATCGGGCGGCGAGTCCGTTTTGTGGGCGAGCCACGACAACGGTAAAACCTGGCAGGATACGCTCGGCCGCACCGGCGGCCGCCATACCACCTTCGTGCTGCTTAAGGACGGCGGCATCCTGGGCATGGGCGGGAAGAACACCAACATCAACGGCTACATGCCGGAGTCTATTTCCCATGACGGCGGGCGCACCTGGACCGTCCGCCAAAGTCCTTTCCCGGCGCTCGGCTACAACCAGCGCCCCACTATCATCCGTCTGGCGGACGGCAAGCTCTTTTTTGCTTCCGACTTCCAGGATCTGAATAAAAGATCTCCCGCCGCCGTAAACGAGCGCGGCGCCTTTGTGGCTCTTTCCAGCGACGAGGGCAGAACCTGGAAAATCAAGCGTCTTGCCACTGCCCTGCCCCATGAAATGTACCGCGTGACTCCGCGAGGACCTTGGCACAAAAAGAATCAGGTCGGATACGGCACACTCGGTTATGCCGTGGCCGCCCAGGGTCCGAACGGCGTGATCTACCTGATTTCCAGCATGAACCACCCGGCCCAGGAGTTCGAAATGAATGAGGCCTGGATTCTCTCGGATGACCGCGGCGCGACGCCTGCCCCAACCGGCCCCGGCAAAGTCGTCCACGGCAGGGAGACTTATCCGGACGGAAAACTCAAGGCCGCCTGGACGGGAAAAATCGAGCCGGATGGCCGCTATGAACTGAACGGTCTGGAAACCTGGTATTACGCGAACGGCGCCAAGGCTTATCAGGTGGATTACCGCGACGGCTCAAAGATTGGGACCGAAACCTACTGGTCTCCCCAAGGCCGTAAAATATGGCAATGGGACCACCGAGCAAGCGGCGGGAGCGTGTGGACTCATTACTGGCCCAGCGGGCGCAAGAAGCAGCAGTCCGAATGGCAAAAAGAAGTCGCAAACGGCCCCGCCACCTTGTGGGATCAATCCGGTCATGTAACCGGCCAGTACCAGTTCAGGAATGGAATCATTTCCGCCAAGCCCGAAAACTAAACTATGAACTCCGACGACCGAATTCTCGTTCTCGCAGATGATTTGACCGGCGCTCTCGAAGTTGGAGCCAAATGGGGCTCCCGGGGCGTCCGGACGAGCGTCACCACCGAGATGAATCTCTCAGACTGCGAAGGGATCACTGCGATACAAGCCATGGTCATTGATTCCGAAACGCGGCACCTTGGGTCAGGCGAAGCTGCGGCAAGAGTCTCCGCATGGGCGGGGTCGGCTCATCAAAATGGATTTTCGCGCGTGTATAAGAAAACAGATTCCACCTTGCGCGGCAACATCGCAAGCGAACTTGCAGCGCTGCTCAAAGCCTGGCCCGATTCCCCGTTGCTCTACGTCCCCGCGTATCCGAAGATGGGACGAACTGTCAGAGGCGGCACGCTCTACGTCCACGGCGTGCCCGTTGGAGAAACCGAATTTGCAGATGACGAACTCAATCCCGTGCGGGAAAGTTCCATTCCGGCAATGATCCGATCCCAATGCTCCGTCCCGGTTTTTTCAATCGCCTACGATGCCGTGGAGCGCGCGGATTCTTCCGCCATCTATGTGTGCGACTCCGAAACCGACGAACAGGTGGCGCAAGCCGCCCGGGCCTTTGCCCGCTCCGATAAGCTGCGCCTTGCGGCAGGGCCGGCCGCATTCGCCGCAAGCCTTGCAGATCACATGACACCCTCGCAACCTTCCCCGGCGCTGCCGCGCAACTTGCGGAACGGCCTGGTTGTCAGTGGCAGCCGCAACAAGGTCTCCAAAGAGCAATTGAGGCACGCCGCTCAAAACGGGTTTGTGGCCGCCGCTCCCGCCGAAATCCCACAGATCCTTGAGAAAGGCGGATGGGCCATTCTGGAACTCACCGATCGTTCATCGGATACGGCGGACGATTTCGCCGGGCGCGCCGGCAAAATCGTCCGCGAACTCCTGGCTCAGAAAAAACCGGACGCGCTGGTCGTCTTTGGCGGAGATACGGCTTATGCGATTATCCGTGAGCTTGGCCGGCCGTCGATTCGGCCTCTTGGAGAAGTCTTGGAAGGCATCCCGGTTTCCAGCATCGAAGCAGGCCTCGGTTCCGCAGGCTTATTTCTGATCACCAAGGCCGGCGGATTCGGGCCTCCCGATATCCTGATCTCAATGCGAAAGATTGTGAGTGGAGAGTAAAGGTCGATGAAAAATCTCTACGGCATTACGATGGGCGATTCGAGCGGCGTGGGGCCTGAAATTCTGCTCAGATCATTTCGCGACGGCCAGATTGAGCTTCCGGTGGTGGTCTTCGGCGATTTGCAGGTTCTCGGCTTTTACAACGAACAGCTGCGATACGGAGTGGCGTTCAAAAAAATCACCCGCCCTGAAGATTACGTTCCCGGGCCGCTCAATGTCATCGACTTGGACTTGATGCGCCCGGAGGATGTAACGGTTGGCAAACTGAACAAGCATTCGGGAGCTGCCGCGCGGGAATACGTGGTGCAAGCGGCGCGAGCGGCTTTGCTGGGAGAAATCCTGGCGATGGTCACCCTTCCCATGAACAAAGAGGCCACCCAGCTTTCTGATCCAAAGTTCGTCGGCCACACGGAACTCATTGGAGAAGTGTGCGGAGTGCAAGACGTCACCATCATGCTGGCGTCCGAGCAGTTGATCGTGACGCACGTCAGCACGCATGTGTCGCTGGCTCAAGCCATCGAGCGGGCCAAGAAGGAACGGATCGCAACCATCATCCAGCTTACCTGGGAGGCCGTGCGGCTGCTGCGGAAAGAGCCTCGCATCGCGGTCGCCGGGCTCAACCCCCACGCAGGCGAAAACGGCCTCTTCGGGGATGAGGAAATCAGGGAAATTCGTCCCGCGGTTGAATGGGCCCAAAGCCAGGGAATCCCCGTTGAAGGGCCTCTGCCGCCCGACACCGTTTTTTACATGGCCGTCAATCGACGGAAATTCGATGCGGTGGTCTGCATGTATCACGACCAGGGACATATTCCTAGCAAGCTGCTCGACTTTGAGGGCGGCGTAAACATTGCGCTGGGACTTCCGATCGTTCGGACGTCGGTCGACCACGGAACGGCCTTCGACATTGCCGGGCAAGGCGTGGCTTCGACCGTCAGCTTTGTCCGCGCCCTGGAGTATGCCGCGCAACTCGCAAAATCCAAACTCTGATCTTCTCCGGTTGAAACTTGAATCTGGATAGGCAGCACTGGGCCTCGCACCGCCGGCTGCGGCCTCACAGGATGGGATAGAACCTCATGGCTCACGTCCGATGGTTAGATCTTGTTGTCGTTGTTGTTTACATGGTTGGAATGCTGCTGATCGGCATCCGTTTCGCTCCGCGGCAGACCTCCACCGAAAACTACTTTGTGGCCAAGCGCTCGGTGCCTGCCTGGGCCATGGGTCTCTCTTTATTGGCGACGCTGATCAGCAGTGTCACCTTCATTGCCTATCCCGGTTCAGCCTACGCAGGAAACTGGTCATTACTGGTGCCGGGAATCATGGTGATCTTGGTCCTGCTTCTCGTGGGCTTCGTCGTCATCCCGTTTTTCCGGCATGTCGTTAAAATGAGCGCCTACGAGTACTTCGGAAAGAGGTTTGGGCGGGGCGTCAGAATGTACAGTTCGTTTACCTTTGCGCTGACGACTTTCACCAAAATGAGTTTTGTCTTTTACCTCGTGGCCCTCACCCTTAACAGCATGACCGGATGGAACATCACCCACATCATCCTGGTGATTGGCGCGGTCACTATTTTCTATACGCTTGTGGGCGGCTTGGAAGCGGTCATCTGGACCGACGTTGTCCAGGGCTTCGTCATGTGGATAGGAATCTTTATCGCTCTGGGTTATCTCCTATTCCTGCCGCCGGGAGGGCCTTCCGCGGTCTTCGCCCTGGCGTGGCACCACAACAAGTTCAGTTTCGGAAGCCCTAGCCTCAATTTCAGCAAACCGACCGTGATCGTTCTGGCGCTCTACGGCCTCTTCTGGTATCTGCAGAAATATACCGGAGATCAAACCGTGGTCCAGCGTTACCTGGTGGCCAAATCAGACCGAGAGGCCCTTAAAGGCGTCAGCCTGGGGGCGTTGTTGTGCATCCCGGTCTGGACGCTTTTCATGCTGATCGGCACCTGCACATGGGCCTTCTACCATCTCACGCGCCAAAGCTTGCCAGCTTACATTACCAAAGCCGACCAGGTTTTCCCCTATTTCCTGACCAGCCACATTCCGCCCGGATTGGCCGGCCTGTTCATCGCGTCTCTGCTGGCGGCCGCCATGTCCACGCTGGCGTCCGACCTGAATTGCCTGGCCGTGGTTGGGGTGGAGGATTTCTACCGCGCATTCAAGCAAGAGACAACCGACCGCGAGCGGCTTGCGGTCGGCAAGGCCATCGTTGGCCTGTGCGGGTTACTGTGCATGATTGTTGGAATGATCCTTGCGCACAGCCGGGGCACAGCGCTTTCGTTGTGGTATACCGCGTCCGCCATCGTTGCCGGCGGGCTGGTAGGTTTGTTCTTTCTTGCCTTTCTGACCACGCGGACCAACAAGCAAGGCGCCTATACCGGAATCGTCGCATGCCTGATCTTCACCGCCTGGGCAACTCTCACCTTGCCGGAAAAACAAACCCTCAATCTCGGTCGATTCAACTTCACGCTCCACAGCTACATGATCGGGGTCATCGGGCATCTTGTCCTCTTGGTGGTCGGTTATACGAGCAGTTTTTTCTTCCAAGACGAAAACGATCAGAAAATAGAGATGACGCTCTGGGGCTGGCTTGCAAAGAGAAAGGCCTAAAGACTTCAGAAGGTTTAGATATATTTATAGATATATATTGTATAATCAATAACATGGAAATAATAATCCTAGCTTTTCAAGAGATTTAACATCAGCTTAAAAAATATAAAACAATCATAACTATGAGCGATATCTCATAATTCGATCATGTAAAATGAATTTCAGAATTGCGGTATGGTTTTGCCAAAAGATTGCCTTGGCGATGGCCGATCTTGAAAGGCAGCGTCTGCAAACCCAAAAAAAGAATACGTCTGTGTTCGTTCAGAATGATGGGTGACACTGGGTGTAGAGTGTCACGATGCAAATCAGAGGGATAGGAATGCCCCGCTCCAGGTACCTGGAGCGGGGCGCGGCGGAGCTGGGCCGGGAGGCGCGCAAGCGGCTGGCTTGGTTCGATTATCATGACTTCCACGGCCGGAAGGTGGCCTTAACTTGTCGCCATTTCGGGATCAGCCGGCAGGCGTTTTATCGCTGGAAGCCCTGCTATGATCCCCACGATCTGAGCACACTGGAGGAGGGCTCGCACCGGCCTCACCACCGGCGGCAACCGACCTGGGCCGTGGAGCAGTCCGAGCGGGTCCGCCGCCTGCGGGAACAGTATCCGCGTTGGGGCAAGGACAAGCTGGCCGTCTTGTTGCGGCGGGAGGGTTGGCCGGTGTCGGTTTCGATGGTAGGGCGCATCCTGACTTCGCTCCGGCAGCGCGGAGTCTTTTGTGTCCGCACCCAGCGGTCTGCTCGCTCCCACGCCGGTCGGTCCCGTGGCACACCTGGAGGGAGAATTGTGGCCTTACTTCATCCGAGGAGGTGCATAATGACCAATCTGAAATCAATGACAGTTGCCGTTCTTTTAGTTGGTGGCGTGCTCGCCCTGAGTGCAGTCGCTACACCGCAGGGCGAATTTGCGACCACGTCTCTTCCGCATGTCGTAAGGGTGGGCGCACCCCCCCAAGCGAAAGACGTGCAGGGAGATACGATCACGGTCGAAAAGGTTCGGGGAACGTCCAGCACACTGCGCCCAGGGAGCACATACGAGGTCAGCGGAACCTATAAGCTAGTCTCTCGGGATGAAGCATTGCTAGCTGTCTGGGTTACTGGAGTCAGTCGTAACCGGCCTGTCATCGTTCGCGGCCGGTATGCGCCAACGCTTCTCACCAACTTGAACGATCTACATCGGCCGCTTCCCGACCAACAGGAAATCGTAAGCAAGGGCGAGGGAAGTTTCACCTTGCGCTTTCATCTGTGGGGTGCCGGTGACCCTCATGTGAGCTTTTGCCCGTATGAAGGGGGAGGGTCTTTTCTAAGCACATACTTTCTGGAGTCACCTCACGGCGGCCGTTACGGTTGGGCGTGGCTACGTCGGGCATTGAGAACTGCACATCACTTCCTAACTTCCTTGCCACGATGACGTCACCCACGAGCTTGAATCGAAGGGGGAAGTCGGCGTATGATGGTGCCGAAAGGTTGCGGGCGGCAATGGGAATATCGAGGCGCCGTCAACCGAAAGGAATGCATTGGGGAAACGCCATCACCGGGCAGCCGGCGAATGGCCGTCAAGCCCCGCAGGGACAACATCTTGCGAAACCCTCTAACGGAGGCGAGTGCTCTTACCCACAAACATGCCGTAGCGTCACGGATGCCGAGTATCCTCCAGCTTCAATCGTGATGGCCCGGCGTTCAAGAGCAGGAAATGGCAACCTGCCCCATCGGGGGGAGATCCATGGGCAAAATAATTGCTGTGCCGCATGGAGCAAACACCTGCCCGATCAACAAAGTAAAGACTGATCGCAAGGCCGTGGCCCTCAACCAAAGAAAATGAGACCCCTCATTCAAGAACTCGTCACTAAAGCTCCCGTGCTGACCGATGGCGCGTGGGGAACCCAGATGCAAGGGCGCAAGCTCGAACCGGGAACCTGCCCTGACACCTGGAATCTGCTCCATCCCGACTGGGTTGAGGAAATTGCCCGCGCCTACGTTGCGGCGGGTTCGCAAATCGTCCTGACCAACACCTTCCGCTCGAACCGCGTGGCGCTTGCGCATTACGGGCTTGCCGACAAAGCCGTGGAGCTCAGCCGGGCGGGCGTGGAAATCTCCCGCCGGGCCGCAGGCAGCAGCGCGTACGTTTTTGCCTCCATGGGCCCGTGCGGCAAATTGCTGATCTCGGGAGAAGTCACCGAAAAGGAAATGAGCGCAGCGTTTGAAGAGCAGGCCCGGGCGCTTGCCGCCGCCGGAGCCAACGCGATTGTGATTGAGACCATGAGCGACCCCGATGAGGCAAAGTTGGCGATTGCTGCGGCGCTGCCGACCGGACTTCCCGTGGTTGCCAGCATGACGTTTGAATCCGGCCGGGACCATGACCGCACGATGATGGGCACCACTCCCGAAGAAGTGGCGGCTGAAATGACTGCCGCCGGGGCGGATGTGATCGGCGCGAATTGCGGGCAAGGTGCGGAAGCCTATGTCCCCATTTGCAAGCGCCTGCGGGCCGCCACGAGCCTCCCCATCTGGATCAAGCCCAACGCCGGCCTGCCGGAGCTGGCCGCGGGCGGTGTTCAATACCGCGAAACCCCCGAATCCTTTGCCTCCCACATGACGGCCGTAGTCCAGGCCGGGGCAAGTTTTGTCGGAGGGTGCTGCGGCACCACGCCGGAGTTTATCCGCGCGCTCGCGCGCGGGCTTCAAGAGAAAAAGAACCGCTAGAAAGGGCCGTCAGGAAGCCATGCGGCTGAAGCTCCTCAGTTGCGAAATCTTTTTCCGGGAATTCTGCGCCAGCGTGGCGCGTTCCCCCCACACAATCGACGTTGAATTCCTCCCCAAAGGCTTGCACGACATCGGCACGGAACCTATGCATGAGCGGCTTCAGGCGGCCCTCGACCGCGTGGATGAAAAGGCCTACGACGCCATCCTGCTGGGCTATGGACTGTGCAACAACGGGATTGTGGGCCTTCGGGCGCGCTTAAAGCCCCTGGTGGTTCCGCGCGCGCACGATTGCATCACGTTGTTTATGGGCAGCGCGGAGCGCTACATGGATTATTTCCAGAACAACCCCGGCGTCTATTTCAAGACCACCGGATGGGTTGAGCGTGGCGACGCTGACGGCGAGCTGTCGCAGCTTGCCTTGGGGAAAAAGCTCGGCCTGAACCAGAGCTATGAAGAACTGGTCGAGAAATACGGCGAAGACAACGCCCGCTATCTTTGGGAACAGATTGGAGAGCTGGCCAAGCACTACCGGCAGTTCACTTACATTGAAATGGGAATCGAGCGGGACCAGATTTACGAACAGCGCACGCGCGAAGAAGCGGCGGCGCGAGGCTGGAAATTCGAAAAGGTCACGGGCGATATCAGCATGATCGAGCGCTTCGTCAACGGCGTTTGGGACGAGAAGGAATTTCTGGTTGTGCCGCCCGGGCACCGCATTGCGCCCACTTATGGCGGAGACATTGTTGCCGCGGAGCAGGCGGACTGATGAACGGCCGCGAACGGGTCATCGCCATGTTGCAGGCCCAGCCCCCCGACCATCTGCCCGTGATGCCCATCACCATGATGTTCGCTTCCGACCTGATGGGAGCCAGGTATCTCGACTATGCCACCGACTTTCGCGTGCTGGCGGAGGCCCAGATGCGCGTCGCGGAGGGGTTCCAGTTCGACTACCTGAGCGTCATCTCGGACCCCGGCTGCGAAGCGGCCGACTTGGGCGCAAGCATCAAGTTCTTCCCTGACCAGCCGCCCGCCATCGACGAGGAGAACGCCCTTCTGGCCGATAAGAGCAAACTCTCGGCGCTTGAAATTCCCGACCCCGCGGGCGGCGGCAGAATGGCGAACCGCGTGAAGGCCGCCCGATTGCTCAAGGAACGGAGCCATGGCGAAAAAATTGTGGAAGGCTGGATTGAAGGCCCCTGCGCCGAGGCCGCGGACTTGCGCGGCATCAACGCCCTGATGATGGACTTTTTTGACGACCCGGAATTCATCGCCGGCCTTTTCGCGTTTGTTCTTGAGATGGAAGTGGCTTTTGCCAAGGCCCAGGTTGATGCCGGCGCGGAACTGATCGGCATTGGCGACGCCGCGGCGTCGCTGGTGGGCCCAAAGCTCTACCAGGAATTCGTCTGGCCGTTTGAGAAAAAGATGGTTGACCGCGTTCACGCCCTGGGCGCCTACGTGCGGCTGCACATCTGCGGCAACACCCGGCAGATCCTCGACGGCATTGGCCGCCTGGGGTGCGACATCGTCGATTTGGACTGGCCTGCGCCGGTTGCGGAGGCGCGGGCGGCCATGGGGCCGGGCCAGGTGCTGCTGGGAAATCTCGACCCGGTGCGCGATCTGAGGAACGGAACGCCGGAGTCGGTGTACGCCGCAGCGGCCGAATGCCATCGCCAGGCCGGGGCGCGCTTCATTGTGGGCGCGGGCTGCGAGGTGGTGCGTGACACGCCGCCGGCCAATTTAGAAGCCCTGGTGCGCTACGGACTGGAGCACCAGGCGTGAGAACCGCGCAACAGATGCTTTGACAAAGGACCGAGTGCAGTGACGGAGAAGAAAACCCATCGGATTATTGTTCGGCCCACGGGCGTGGAATTGAGGGCCCCGGCCGGAGCCTCGCTGCGCGATTTGCTTTTTGAGCAAGGCGTGGAGTTTCCCTGCGGCGGCCAGGGACGCTGCCGGGGCTGCCGCATCCGCGTGCTGGAAGGAACAGCAGAAGTAAACGCGGCCCAGCGCAAGCGCCTTTCCGCCAAGGAGCTTGAGGACGGCTGGCGGCTTGCCTGCCAGTGTTCGCTTGGGGATGACCTGGTGGTTGAACTCCGACAGTGGGATGCCGCCATTCTGGTGGACGACACGCCCTTCCATTTTGAACCGCGGCCGGGGCTCGGCGTGGCCGTCGACTTGGGCACCACGACTCTGGTGGCGCAATTGGTGAATCTTTCCACGGGTAAAGTGCTGGCGGTGCGGACGGGGCTCAATGCTCAGGCGCGCTATGGCGCGGACATCATGAGCCGCCTGCAGTTTGCGGCCGCCGAAGATGGCCGCGCGACGCTGGAGCGCTTGATTCGCCGCCAGATCGCGAGCCTGATCACCCAGCTCATGGTTTCCGCCAAAGTCTCAGGCGACGAGATCCGGGACGTGGTGCTGGTGGGCAACACCGTAATGCATCATCTGTTTTGCGGGATTGACGTTGAGCCTCTTTCGCATTACCCTTTTGAATCAAATGAGATAGGTCTTCAGACCTTTCGCGCAAGTGAGCTTGAATGGAACCTGAACAAAGCCTGCACAGTGCGCTTTCTGCCTTGCCTGGGCGGCTTTGTCGGCAGCGACATCCTGGCCGGAATCCTGGCCACAAAGCTTGCGGAAAGCCGGGAAAATGTCGGCCTGATGGACCTTGGAACCAACGGCGAGATTGTTGTCGGCAACCAGTCAAAACTTTATTGCGCCTCGACGGCCGCAGGGCCCGCTTTTGAAGGCGCGCGGATCTCCATGGGAATGAGGGCTGCCACGGGAGCCATTTGCCAGGTGCAGGTTGAAGATGAGCGATTAGTGTGCCAGGTGCTCGGGAACGTGGCGCCGCAAGGCGTGTGCGGAAGCGGCCTGGTGGATGCCGTGGCCGCGGGCCTGGAGATCAAGGCCATTCAGCCTTCCGGACGCCTTGGGAACGGCGCCAAGGAGTGGACTCTGGCCGAATCCGTCGTGCTGACGCAAAACGACATTCGCGAGTTGCAACTGGCCAAAGCCGCCATCGCCGCCGGCTCCAGAATTCTTCTGGAACGCCTGGGAACTTCGCTGCAGGACCTGAAGATGCTCTATTTGGCGGGAGCGTTCGGCAATTACATTCGGCGTTCAAGCGCGCGGAGAATCGGGTTGATCGGCCTTCCCATCGACAAGGTCACCCCGGCCGGCAATACGGCCTTGCTCGGGGCCAAGCTCGCCCTGTTCAGCCTTGATGGCGAAGACGGCTCTTACACCGAACTGCGAAGCCGGATCGAACACGTTCCGCTGAACGCCGACCAGAGCTTTCAAGACATCTTTGTTGAAGAATTGGCTTTTCCAAGCAGCACCCATGTTCGCAGCTAAAGGGAGAAAACGATGAGCATTTTTGATGAACTGCAACAAGCCGTCATTGACGGCAAGGCTCCTGTGGCAAAGGAAGTGACTGAGCGGGCGCTCGCCGAGGGCATAAGGCCTGCGGAACTTTTTCCCAAAGCCATCGTTCCGGCCATGAATGAAGTCGGCCGCCGGATGCGGGATTGCGAGTTCTTTATTCCGGAAGTGCTGATTGCAGCGCGCGCAGCGCGCGCTTCAACGGACATCCTTCGTCCGTTGCTGGTGGGGGATGAAGAGGTTCGCTCCGCCGGCACCGTCGTCTGCGGCACGGTCAAAGGCGACTTGCACGATATCGGGAAGAATATCGTGGCCATGATGCTGGAAAGCGCCGGGTTCCAGATTGTCGACTTGGGCGTCGATGTTCCGCCCGAAAAAGTGGTTGCAGCCGTCCGCGAGCACAGCGCGAACGTGGTGGCCATGTCGGCGCTTCTGACCACGACGATGGTCAACATGAAGGCGGTTATCGACGCGCTCGCGGCCGCCGGGCTGCGCGACCAGGTGAAGGTGATGGTGGGCGGCGCGCCGGTGACCGAGGCCTGGGCGCAATCGATCGGCGCCGACGGCTACGGCAAGGACGCTTCCGCCGCTGTGGAAACGGCCCGAAGCCTTGTGACTGCGGCGTAGCCCAACTGGAGATCCGCCCTTCAGAGGAGCAAGGCCGGGCTGGCTCTTGAGCGCAAGGCATGCCGGGCTAAAGCCCGGCGTTACACAGGCTGCCAGAAAAGAGGCTTAGCGCATGATGACTTCTCGCGAACGAGTGCAACTGGCTCTGGAGCACAAGGAAGCCGACCGAGTCCCGCTGGACCTGGGAGCAAGCCCCGTGACCGGCATGCACGTGGACACGGTTTACAAGCTCCGCCAGGCGCTTGGGCTCGACCCTGCCGGAACTCCCGTTAAAGTGACGGAACCTTACCAAATGCTGGGCGAAATCGCGCCCGACCTGATGGAGGCGCTCGGCGTGGACGTGGTAGGATTGGGAAAGACGGCCACCATGTTCGGCTTCAGGAACGAAGGCTGGAAGCCCTGGACCACTTTTGAAGGAACGCCCGTCCTGGTTCCCGAGGGCTTCAACACGGAGCCTGACGCCCAGGGAGACATCCTGATGTATCCCGAGGGCGACAAGTCCGCGCCGCCCAGCGGCCGCATGCCCCAGGGCGGATTCTATTTTGACACCATCGTTCGCCAGCCGCCCCTGGACGACAATAACCTGCGAGTGGAAGACAACCTGGAAGAGTTCGGCCCCGTCTCGGACGAGGATCTCGAACACTTCCGGCGCGAGGCGGAGCGCCTTTCAAGCGAGACCGACAAGGCCATCCTGGCCAACTTCGGCGGCACGGCTTTTGGCGACATCGCGCTGGTCCCTGCCCCCTGGCTGAAGCATCCCAAAGGCATCCGCGACATCGAGGAGTGGTACATCAGCACGGCGTCGCGCCGCGACCACGTCTACAAAATTTTTGAACGCCAGTGTGAAATCGGCGTCAAGAACCTGGAGAAGATCTATGAGGCCGTGGGCAACCGCATCACCGCCGCGTTCATTTCCGGAACGGATTTTGGCCAGCAAACCGGCCCCTTTATCTCCCTCAAGTCCTACCGCGACCTCTTCATGCCCTTTCACAAAATCGTGAACGGCTGGATTCACAAAAATACCCGCTGGAAGTGTTTTATCCATTCCTGCGGCTCGGTGCGGGCTCTGCTGCCGGACTTTGTGGACGCGGGGTTTGACATTATCAATCCCGTGCAATGCTCGGCGGCCGGAATGGCCGCGGATGAATTGAAGCAGGAGTTCGGAAGCCGCGTCACCTTCTGGGGCGGCGGCGTCGATACGCAACGCACCCTGCCCTTTGGAACAGCGGATGAAGTCCGCCAGGAGGTTTCGGCGCGGATAAAGATTTTTGGCGCCGGCGGCGGCTACGTCTTCAACACCACCCACAACGTGCAATCGCGCATCCCTATTCAAAACGTGCAGGCGCTCTATGAAACGGTCCGCAACTCGGGCCGCTACCCCTTCTAAATTTTGGAAAGGACGAAAGGCCGGGCAAACCCTGCCAGGATCAAGTTCCAGCCCATTATGACTTCACGCGAACGAGTTGAAAAAACCTTAAACCACACTGAGCCGGACCGCGTGGCCATCGATCTGGGCGCGACGAACGTGACCGGGATGCACGTCCGCACCGTCTATCGGCTGCGGCAGGCGCTCGAGCTCGACGCGCCCGGCACGCCGGTGAAGGTGATCGAGCCGGTGCAGATGCTGGGCGAAATCAAGCCGGACCTGCTGGAGGCGATGGGAGGCGATGTGGTGACGGTGATGGGCACCGGAACCACCTTTGGATTCAAAAGCGAGGGCTGGAAGGAATGGTCGGCTTTCGACGGCACTCCCCTGCTGGTTCCTGCCGGGTTCAATACCGTTCCGGAAGCGAACGGCGACCTTTTGATGTACCCGCAAGGCGACCGGACAGCCGCAGCGAGCGCGCGCATGCCGTCGGGCGGATTCTATTTTGACTCCATCGTCCGCCAGCCGCCCCTTGACGAAGCAAAACTCCGCGTGGAGGACAACCTGGAGGAGTTCGCAGTCATTTCCGACGAGGAAGCCGCGCACTTCGCTCGCGAATCCGAACGGCTCTACAACGAAACCAGCAAGGCCGTCATGCTCAACTTCTCCGGCCTTTCCCTCGGCAACATCGCCCGCGTTCCCGGGCCCGCCCTTCTGAACCCCAAAGGAATCCGCGACATCGAGGAGTGGTACATCAGCCTCTCCATGCGGCGCGACTTTGTTTACAAGATTTTCGAGCGGCAGACGGAAATCAACCTGGCAAGCCTCGAAAAACTTCGCCAGGCCGCCGGCAATCACGCCCAGGTCATTTACTGGACAGGAACCGACTTCGGCGCACAGAACGGGCCCTTCGTTTCTCCCAAAATGTACCGCGACCTGTTTATGCCCTTCCACAAGCAGATCAACGACTGGATTCATCAGCATACCTCGTGGAAAACCTTCATCCATTCCTGCGGGTCCGTCTGGGCACTGCTCGAGGACTTTATCACGGCAGGCTTCGACATTCTCAATCCCGTCCAGATCTCAGCCGCTGACATGGACCCCGGCAAACTGAAGGAGCGGTTTGGAGACCGGATCGTCTTTTGGGGCGGCGGCGTGGATACGCAGCGGGTCCTGCCTTTCGGAACGGAGGATGAAGTCCGCAGCCAGGTTCGGGAAACCCTTCGGGCGTTTGCCCAAGGCGGCGGCTACGTTTTTAACGCTGTGCACAACATCCAGGCGCTTGTGCCGGTCTCGAACGTCATCGCTATGTATAAGACAGCACAGGAGTTTAGCTGCAACTGAGGAGCCGGAAAAGGCAACCGGCAGGGTCCGAGCCGGACTGAGATTGCCCAGGCAACACGGAAAAAATAGGGAGAAATCGCGAAGTAGAACTTGAGTTTGAACCATGTAACGTATACATTAACTTGTCGTGTGAGTTATTAGCGCCTTTTAAGACCATTGGGAGCATTTGCGGTCGGCTGGACTTGGGGGAGAAGTCAGACCGCGGAAAGCCAGCGAACCCTGGCAGTTTCGGGAAACTCAAGATTCTATGAGTCGGAGGTTATGACGTGAAAATATTCGGAGGTCCCATGACGATGGAAGACAAAACCACGAATGTGCTGGCAGCATTTGAAATCCTCCTGGAAGAACTGGAAACGGAAATCGAATTTATCAACCAGAATGGATCAAAGGCGTTTGCGAACCGAGACTATGACCACGCTCGAACGGCGATTGCGCGCGCAGATCAGACAACGGTGTTCAGGGAGCAGATCGCCGCCCTCCGTACGGAGTGGGAAAAGCTTTCTCCCGCGCCCGGCAGCGAGGAAGAAGCTGCGCAGGATGAGCGGCACAACCCCGGCCGCCTGCATCGAGGCCTGCGCACCAGGGAGTCAGCCTATTTCAAGCCCATCCTCCAGATATTGAATCAGTTGGGCGGCAGCGCCAAGACCGACGAAGTCTTGAGCCGGGTTCAAAAGGTCATGAAAGGGACTCTTCGGGAGGTTGATTATGAACCTTTGGCTTCTGATCCCGAAATTCCGCGCTGGTGGAACACCGCACAGTGGGCTCGCCATTCGATGGTGCAGGCAGGGCTTCTCAAAAACGACTCGCCTCGCGGCACCTGGGAAATGACCGAAACGGGACTCCGGCTGATCTCCGAGTTCGAGGCCTGAACCCCATCGGCCAACGCGTCTCCCATAAACAGCGGCGTCCGCGCGCAAACACCCCGCCGGGGTCTTCGCGCGGCGTGGCAGCCGCTCAGTTGTAGGCTTTTGGCAAGGGCCTTCTTGGTCGCAGCAGGGGGCTAGCGCCCAGAGGCCGCGATCGTGACCCTGGAAGGTTCAAGAGGCCGGGCGTGACAGGTAAAATTCTTGTCCCGCAGCAGCTTGCAAGTCTCTCCGGCCTTGGCTTCATCCATGTTCGAAAATCTGGCCAGATACCGGCCGCGCCTAAGCCTGACCACCAGCGGCTTTGCGCCTTTCAGGGCCTCCGGGGCCGAATGGCGGGCGCTCTCAAGTGCGCGCCTTACCCTCCACGAACTTCGGAAGCTCCCGCCGATCTGAACAATCCATCCAAAGTTGGCACGTGAAGCGTGATTCGGTTCCGCATTCTCGTCGGATACTTTCACGGACGCGCGGGCGGGACGAACCTTCCTGTCGGCTTCTGAAGCCGAAGCAAGAGTCTCCGATGGGACGCGTGCGAAGCCCTGGTTGAGCAGCGCCGCCATATGGCGGTCGCGCGAGTGAGCGGACGCCCCTCCCATCACCACCCCTACCAACCGACGGCCGTTGCGGACGGCCGAGGTGACAATGTTAAAACCGGAAGCGTTCGTATAGCCCGTTTTCATGCCGTCAACGCCGGGACAGCTGCCTAAAAGATGATCGTGGCCGTAGATCGTGTGGGCGCGGAAGACAAAGCTCCGCGCGTGGAAAAAATGGTAGTACTGAGGGTAATTGTGAATAATCGCCAGCGCCAAGGTCGCCATGTCGCGAGCGGTGGTCTTCTGCTGCCAATTCGGCAGTCCGGAAGCGTTGCGGAAGGTGGTATGTTTCATCCCCAACTGGCGCGCCTCCTGGTTCATAAGCTCCGCAAAATGCGTCTCGGTTCCGCCCTCAGCCTCGGACAGCACCACGGCGGCGTCATTGGCGGACCGGGTGGTAATGGCGAGGATAGCCGATTGGACGGAAATCCGCTCGCCCGGATGCAGGTAAAGTTTGGTGGGCGCTTGCCCGGCAGCATGATAGGAAACGGGAATTTCCTCATCGAGCGTCATTTTGCCGCTGTTAAGCCGCTGGAAAGTCAGGTAGAGAGTCATCAGCTTGGTCAGCGATGCCGGAAAGCAGCGCCTGTCAGGATTGCGGGCCTCGAGGACCTGTCCCGTCTGCGCGTCCATGATGATGGAAGCTTGGACGCGGGCGCTGGCTAAAGACGGCGCAATGGCCATCAAAACCGCCGCCATGGCAAGCCCCCCGGCCATCAGAGAAGTGCGAGTCCTCAAGCGATGACCCCACGTGCGGGAAATAGAACTGATACCATTCCCAAATCCCATCGACCCCCCTCGATTCAAGAACATTCCACTACAACTCCGCGCTTAAAAAACCGCTTTCAGCCGGCTCAGAATACGCATTGAGGCGGCAAGCTCGTCTCTTTCTTTAATCCATCGGATCATTTTCAGAACATCTTTCGTCTTTTTGTTCCTTGGCGGCCGCGTCCGCAACGCCATAGCCCCCGAAGTCATTGATTGTATCAAATTGATTGATCAAGTAGAAAACATAAATTTCATGGTAAACATCGCGTCGGGCGTACGGCGGACGTGCCTGCGGGGCGCCGAGAGCGGCCCAATCCGTCACCGCGGAATTGCCCGGCAACGGGAGCCCGATTTTTGCTACTATCGTTCTATCGGGTGGCGGGGGCGCCGGTGGGAATAAAACCAACCCTCTCATCGCTCAAGGGCGGAGCGGCCGCGGACATTTTTCCGCAAGGTTCCTTGACGGCATCAGGAGGATAAACCATGAAAGAGACAAAAGTTGTGAAAACGGAAAAGGAATGGCGGAAGCTCCTGACTCCGGAGCAATATCAGGTGACTCGATTGAAAGCTACCGAGCCGCCGTTTATGGGGAAATACTGGGACCTGCACGAAAAGGGCGTCTATCGCTGCGTCTGCTGCGGCGCTGAACTTTTCAGCTCCGACACGAAGTTTGAATCGGGAACCGGCTGGCCGAGCTTTTCAACGCCCGTTTCCGAAGCGACCGTGCGCACGGAAAACGACATGAGTATGGGAATGCGGCGGGTCGAGGCTCTGTGCAGCGAATGCAATGCTCACCTGGGCCACGTGTTTCCGGACGGCCCGGAGCCCACGGGCTTGCGCTATTGCATCAATTCCGCGGCCCTCAACTTTGAGAAGCAGGATAAGGAGCCGTCGTAAAGGCTATCGGCAGGGTGCGGGGAAAACCCATCCGTTATACCCAGTCCTTCGGTGTCCCCCCCAAAAAGCGAAAAGCCGATTCCTTGCCGCCTCTGAGGCTTCTCGGAATGCCCCGGAAGGGCCAAGCCTGACAAGGCGCCGGTGTTTTTCAACCGACGACTAGAGTTCGAACTCGCGCTTCACTTTTTCCGATTTCTCGGCCACGCGGCGCATCAGTTCCTTCTTGTATTCCACAAGCTTTTGGGCAAGCCCGGCGTCCGCCAGGGCGAGCATCTCGACGGCCAGGATGGCCGCGTTGACGGCCCCCGCCTTGCCGATGGCCGTGCAGGCCACCGGAACGCCTCCGGGCATCTGGACAGTGGAAAGCAGCGAGTCCATGCCGGCCAGGGAGGTGGTGGGCATCGGGACGCCGATCACCGGCAAAGTGGTTTCAGAAGCCACTACGCCCGCCAGGTGCGCCGCGCCTCCCGCTCCCACAATAATCACCTTCAGCCCGCGCTCGACCGCCGTCCGCGCATACTCCGTCGTGCGGCCCGGGGAGCGGTGCGCTGACGTGATGTCAATCTCAAACGGGACTCCGAACTTCCTCAACGCCGCCGCAGCCTCCTTCATCACGGGAAGGTCCGTATCGCTTCCCATAATGATGCCCACTACCGCTTTTGCTTCCTCGACCATAGGTTTCACTCCTGTGCTATGTATGTGGTTTTCAATCAGATGGTGACGGTCCCGCTACCGCGAGGGCGCGGGATTTTCAGTCCGGCGATCGGAGTTCCGGACGTCGGCGGCCGCCTTCAGCCGCCGCACCCCTTTTGCCGCGATGTCGCTCCGGTAATGCATCCCGTCAAAGTGAATCTTGCTGACGGCGGTGTAGGCCTTTTCAACCGCCGATCCCAAATCCTCCGCCACTGCCGTCACGCCCAGCACGCGCCCGCCAGCCGTCACCACATCCCTCTCGCGCAAGGCCGTGCCCGCGTGAAAGACTTTAACGCCGCCCCGCGCTTCCGCCGCTTCAAGGCCGGTAATCGCTTTCCCGGTTTCATACTTCCCCGGATAGTCCTCGGATGCCAGAACAACGCACACGGAAGGATTCGGGCTCCAGCGAGCTCCCACCACGCCCAACTTCCCTTCAAGCGATGCTGCCAGCAGATCAACCAGATCGGACCGCAATCTCATCATGATGGGTTGCGTTTCCGGATCGCCCAGCCGCACGTTATACTCGAGAACCTTGATGCCTTCTGATGTCAGCATCAGCCCGCAGTAGAGAAATCCCCGGAAGGGCGCGCCTTCCTTGGCCATTCCATCGAGCGTCGGCTGCACAATACGGCGAAGGATCTCGTCCCGCTGCGCGTCACTCAGAATCGTGTCCTCGCTATAGGCTCCCATGCCGCCCGTATTGGGCCCCTGGTCGTTATCGAACACCGCTTTATGATCCTGGGTGGGAACGAGAGGCACAAAACCTTGCGTTCCGGCCAGAACGATGAACGACACTTCCTCGCCCACCAGGCACTCTTCAATCACCAGGCGCTCAGCGGCCCCGCCCAGCACGTTCCGGTTCATGAAATCGTCCAGGGTCTTTTCCGCCTCTTCGCGGGTGCGGGCAACCACCACGCCCTTTCCGGCCGCCAGTCCGTCGGCCTTGATCACCACCGGCAGGCCGAAGTCCGAAAGGGCTTTCAAGGCGCTCTCGTGGCTATCCGCCACCACAAACCGCGCTGTGGGAATGTTGTGACGCTGCATAAACTCTTTGGCGAACATCTTGCTGCCCTCAAGGCTTGCCGCCGCCTTGCCGGGGCCGATAATCTTGCGCCCGCCGCGCTCGAATTCATCCACCACTCCGGCCACCAGCGGCGCTTCCGGACCCACCACGGTGAGCTCGGCGTCAAGCCGCTCGGCAAGCTCCAGCATTGCAGCGGGGCTCTTCAGATCAACCGGAACACACTCCGCCGCCTGCGCGATGCCGGCGTTGCCCGGCGCACAAATCACCCGCTCGGTCAGCTGGCTTTCGCGCAGCTTCCACACCAGAGCGTGTTCCCTTCCTCCCGAACCTAGAACCAGTACATTCATAGAGGACGATACACTATCGGGAGAAAAGCGTTTTGTCAATGCTGCAAAGTCACATGCCGTGCCAGACGGGTTTTGGGCGGCTGCCGACATTCCAGCCGGATTGCGCCTGCGGCTTGATTCTGAAATCCTTTTCTGAAACGCATGATTCAATTCCGCCGCCCTGATACAATAAGGGATTGTATTCTTTGGGGAATTTGGGGCAATGGTTTCAACCTTTACGGAAAAATACGACGTGGTGGTGGTGGGCGCGGGACATGCGGGCGCGGAAGCGGCGGTGGCTGCGGCGCGCATGGGCCTGAAAACCGCCCTGTACACCATCAATCTGGACCTGATCTGCCAGATGTCCTGCAATCCCGCCGTGGGCGGCATCGCCAAGGGCCATCTGGTGCGGGAAGTGGACGCGCTGGGCGGCGTGATGGGCGAAGTGATCGACGCCGTGGGCATCCAGTTTCGGCTGCTCAACACCAGTCGCGGTCCGGCCGTCTGGTCGCCGCGCGCCCAGGCCGACAAAAAACTCTACCGGAGCAAAATGCGCCAGGTGCTGGAGCAGGAGCCGAACCTGAGCATCAAGCAGGCCGAGGTTATCGACCTGCTGCTCGAAGAGTCCGCGTCTTCCCTGCCTGGAACTCATCGCCGCGCGCGCGGCATCCGGCTGATCGATGGCCGCACGGTCGAAGCCGGCGCGGTGGTGGTCACCACCGGAACGTTTCTGAACGGGCTGATCCATTGCGGCGAGCAGAAATATCCCGCCGGGCGTTCCGGCGAGCCGCCCGCGGTGATGCTGGGCGAGGCGCTGCGGGGGCTGGGATTCGAAGTGGGCCGCCTGAAGACCGGAACGCCGCCGCGGCTTGACCGGCGCACTATCGACTTTTCGCAATTTCAGGTTCAGCCGGGCGATCCCATCCCCACGCCCTTCAGCTTCCGCACGCGCGCCATCACGCAGGAGCAGACGATCTGCTGGATCACGGTCACGAACGACGAGACGCACCGCGCGATTCGGGAAAACCTCCATCGCTCACCGCTTTATTCCGGGCAGATCAAGAGCATCGGGCCGCGCTACTGCCCTTCCCTTGAAGACAAGATCGTAAAATTTCCCGACAAGCCGCATCACCAGATTTTTCTTGAGCCCGAGGGCCTGGACACCAATGAGATTTACGTGAACGGCATGTCCACGTCCATGCCCATTGACGTTCAGGCGGCAATGGTCAAGTCGATTCCCGGGCTTGAGAACGCCGAAATGATCCGTCCCGGCTACGCGATCGAATACGACATGATCCAGCCTACGGAACTCTATCCGTGGCTTGAAACCAAGCGCATTGAGAATCTGTTTCTGGCCGGGCAGATCAACGGGACGACGGGTTACGAGGAAGCCGCGTGCCAGGGCATCATGGCCGGCATCAATGCCGGGCTGAGGGTCCAGTCCCGCGAGCCGCTCACCATCGCGCGCACCGAGGGATACACCGGCATCCTGATCGACGATCTGGTCAACAAGGGTGTGGACGAGCCTTACCGCATGTTCACGTCACGCGCCGAATTCCGCCTGCACCTGCGGATCGACAACGCCGACGAACGCCTGACGCCCATCGCTTACAAAGCCGGCACGATTAAGGAAAAAGATTACGAAGCGTTTCTTCAAAAACGGCAGCGGGTTTCCGCCGCCTCGCGCTTTCTGCTGGAAACCCGGCTCGCTCCCGCCTCGCGCGCGGGCCAGGAAATCTATTCCAGGCTCGGCCTTATGTCCGACGGCAAATTCTCCGGGCCTGCGCCGCTTACGGGCGAGCAACTGCTGAAGCGGCCGGAAGTGAAAATCGAAGACCTCATGGAATGGATCAATGAAGGGATCAAGTCAAACGGCGGCGAACCGCTCGTGAGCAGCAAAGGCAATGGGGTGCGCTCGCTCGCCGGGCGCGAAGAAGCGCGGCGCATCGAAACGGATTTTAAGTATGAAGGCTACCTGGCGCAGCAGGAAAAGCAGATGGAGCGCATGAAGCGTGCCGAGCAGCGCCACATTCCCGACTGGTTCGACTATGGCAAAGTCTCCGGACTTTCGCGTGAAGTGGTGGAGAAGTTTACGCGAGTCCGCCCGCTGACGCTCGGGCAAGCTTTGCGGATTCCCGGCATAACGCCCGCCGCCGTCTCTCTGGTCAACGTCTATATCGAAATCTTCCAGCGGCGCTCAAGAGAACAGGCGGCATCCTGATCAGGGCAAAGCCCGGCCACAAGCAGCATGCCAGGGGGATTTAGGATTTCTCAACCAGATGGTGGTTGACGGAAAACAGAGCCAGTTCCAGGCGGTTTGAGACGCCGAGTTTGTCGAAAATATTGCTGAGGTGATGCTTCACCGTCTGCTCGGCAATGGAAAACTCATCGGCGATATCGCGGTTCGTATAGCCTTTGACAATGGCCGCAACAATTTCAACTTCCCGCGGCGTCAGGTTAAAGGGCCGGCTCGCTTCACCCGGCTCCGGGATCGCTTTCAGATCCCGCAAAATTCTTACCAAGTCCGATAGGCTTTCACGGCCCAGCCAGTACTGGCCGGCCATCACGCAGTGAATGCTCTTCAGCAGGAGTTCGGTGGCTGATTCTTTGAGCACCACTCCGCGCACACCGAGTTGCAGCGCCTTCACAATCTGCTCGCGCTCAATGGCAGCGGTCAGCAGGATGATTCTCACGGTTTCGGACAAATCACTTAATTCCTTCACCGCCTCAAGGCCTGGAACTCGCGGCATCGCCAAGTCCAGCAAAAGAATATCGGGGCGAAGGCGGCGAGTCAGGGCTGCCGCCTGGGCGCCGTCAGCCGCCTCTCCAACAATCTGAAACTCGGGCTCCATTTCCAGCAGTTTCCGAAGACCGTCGCGGAAGATCGGGTGGTCGTCGGCAACAATGATTCGTACGGTTTTTCCAGTATTATCCATGCGATTTTTGCGGCAAAGTAATTTCCAGTCGCGATCCTTTCCCCGGAAGAGATTCTACGACAAGTTCACCTCCAATGGAGCGGACCCGTTCTTTTATGACAACAGGTCCACGGCGCGCGGTGTCCAATTCCGGCAACCCGAAACGGCCTGAAAAATCAAATCCCTGGCCGTCATCGTCAACCACCAGCCTGAAACGGCCGTCCTGCTGGCCAAGCTGGACCAGCACCTTATGAGCGCCACTGTGCTTTCGGGCGTTCACCAAAGCCTCCTGAACAATCCGGGCCAACTCGTTGCAAACTCGCGAAGGGAGCGAAATTTCCCCCAACGTCGAGACAAATCGGCTGGAAATTCCGGTGTCCCGTCCGAACTTATCCACGATACTCGCCAGAAAATCCAATAACTGTGTCGGGCGAAGATCGATTGGCTTCATCTGTTGCATCAACTCTCGAAGGTTAACTACCTCAATGCGGATAATTTGCTGGATGCGACCGAGCCGGTCCTCCAGCATCGCCGCCGAGCTGGCCGGTTGACGGCGGAGCACGTCAACTTCCATTTCCAGGCCGATCAAGGATTGAATAATTCCATCGTGCAATTCCCGAGCCACTCGCGCGCGCTCAATGGCTCCCGCCTTCGAGCGCAGCCGGGACAACAAAAAGACTCCGTAGACGGCAGGACTCACCTGCAAGGCCAGCGCCCGCAAAAAGCGCACGGAGTCTTCCCGCGACGAGCGCAGCTTGGGATCAAACAGGAGCAGCGTGCCGGACCACTCATTCGGTGAACCCACGCAGACCCCCAGGATGGAGCGGAAAGGCCGCTCTCCGGCCGGATGCGCGGGGGGCGTCCAGGCTACGTCGTAAATCCGCCGCCCAACTTCATCCAGAACAAAAGCGTCGTAACCTCCGGAGCTGTCACCCGGGCGCTTCTGAGCAATATGCCAAACATGTCCGGGAGTTTTAAAAACGCTTTGGGCCGCCTGCCTGTCTTTAAGCTCGGAGGATACCACCGTAATCTCTTGAGAGGGATTTTTTTGCTGCACTTCCCAGATGAAGGCACGCTCGGAACTCTGCTCAAGCACCGCCAGAATCGCATGGCGGCTTCGAAACAGCTTAAAGATATCACCAAAGATGGCGCGCAGGGCGCCCCTCACGCCAATTTCCGCCCGGACTTTGGTCATGATCTGGCTGATCGCCGCAGTTTCTTCGCGAAGCTGTTTTTCCTCCTCTCCCAGGTATCCCAGCAGGTAACCCATCAGAAGCAAATAGCCTCCGCGCATAATAAACGCGTTCAGGCCAAAAGGCTGTTCGAGGGGAGGCAAGAAAGAGAAAATATGCAGGACGACAAAGATCCCTTGAAAGCTGTAAATGACAGTTGTGGCAAGCGCCGTTAACAAGGTCGCTTGCATGCCCCAGCGGTACGCCGCTTCCAGCAGGACAAACGTATAAAACAGGTAAAAGGGGCTGTTGGGGCCGGCGGTAAACACCGACATGAGAGCCGGCCATAGAATGTCAACGGTGTGGACGGTCAAACGGAATTGCAGCGACGAACTTCGCAAGGTGCGGACCATCGCCAGCACGCCGATGGACTCCAGCGCGTAAACGGACAACAGCGCAAAGACGATGCGGGAATAACGGCTGGGCTCGGTGGGATTCAGCCAAATGGCAAACAGCGAAGCCAGCGCCAGGAAAGCCCTTGCACCGGCCAGGATGCGTTCAATCCGTTGGGGCTCACTTGCCGCGACCCAGGTTCTTCTTAAGGAAGGAAGTGCACCCATGGGCAACCTTCAAAAGGATAATATCCCGGCTATTATGGCAACTATCCGAAGACGAAACAAGTATGGATCGGACGAGGCGTTCCGGCATCGGCAGGACTTGCGGCCCGCGGCAGGTAAATCCGGGAACGATCCCGTTCCCCGCAACTGAAATCGGCGGCCAGCGAACGGGCGGAACTGAGAGTCCGAAGCAGCACTCGGTTCCCGGTCCGCACGAATCCCCAGGGGCAAGGCCGCTCGAGTTCCTTAGAGAGCCGCTTCGCCTCGTTCCTCGTTCCGGATGCGGATGGATTCCTCAACCGGATACAGGAAAATCTTTCCGTCGCCAATCTTGCCGGTTTTCGCGGCCTTCAAGATTGTCGACACCGCCAAGTCAACCATCTGGTCCCGAACGACCATTTCCATTTTGATTTTGGGCAGCAGGTCAACATTATATTCCCTGCCACGGTAAACTTCAGTATGCCCTTTTTGACGGCCATGCCCGCGCACTTCAGAAATAGTCATGCCTTCCACCCCGACCTCATGAAGCGCGTCTTTGACGTGCTCAAGCCGCGAAGGCTGAATAATCGCTTCTATTTTTTTCATCGTTTCCTATCCAGATCAGCAGGATACGGAAAGTCGCTCAACCGCCGAAACACTCCAAAATGCAGCGGGACGAATTCCGTTCGTTGTTTTCCACCCGAAAATTCACGATTCAAAAGCGTACCCTTCTTCGCCGTGCTGGGAAAGGTCAAGCCCCTGAACTTCATCCTCCTCGGGCACCCGCAACCCCACCAGAACGTCAACGACTTTAAGAATGATCAGCGTTCCCACAATAGCGAGCGTCCAGGAGATAAGAACTCCGATTAGCTGATTTAGAAGCTGCCCCGAGTTCCCTTCGATCAGGCCCACCGGCAATGCGGCCCCTTGACTGTTTTTGAAAATGGGATTGATGGCGCTGGTGGCAAAGACGCCCGTCAAAAGAGCGCCCACCGTCCCGCCCACGCCGTGGACGCCGAAAGCATCCAGCGAATCATCGTAGCCGAGCCGGGCTTTCACTTTGGCCACCATCAAGTAACACACGATTCCGGCAATCAACCCGATCGCGAGTGCCGACATCGGCCCGACGAATCCTGAAGCCGGGGTGATCGCCACCAACCCGGCCACGGCCCCGGAAATGGCTCCCAACACGCTGGGCTTTCCGCTGCGGAGCCACTCGGCCGCTCCCCATCCGATGGCCGCGGCAGCGGCACCGAACTGCGTGGCGACAAACGCGCTGGTGGCAAGCCCGCCGGCGGTGAGCGCGCTGCCGGCGTTAAATCCGAACCACCCGACCCAGAGCAGGCAAGCCCCGATAAAGCTCAGCACGACGCTATGCGGAGGGATGGACTCCTTCGGGTATCCAATTCTTTTCCCCAGGTAAAGCGCGCAGACCAGCGCGGAGACTCCGGAGGTAATATGGACCACGGTCCCGCCGGCAAAGTCCAGGGTGGGAATGGCTCCGCCCAGCGCCGCATTGAGCAGCCCGCCCTTGCCCCAGACCATGTGCGCCATGGGCGCGTAAACCACGAGCGACCACAACACCATGAAAACCACCATGGCGCTGAATTTCATGCGCTCGGCGAACGCTCCGCAAATCAGAGCCGGGGTGATGATCGCAAACATCAACTGGAACACCATGAAGGTCTCAAAGGGTATGGTCCCGGCATAGGTCGGGTCCGGCGCCGAGCCCACGCCGAACAGGAAAAGGTGGCTCAGCCCTCCAATAAAGGATGTTCCCGGACTGAAGCACAGGCTGAAGCCAATCACCGCCCATAGCACCGTGATGATCGCCATCAGCGAGAAGCTTTGCATCATGGTCGAGAGAACGTTTTTCTTCCGCACCAACCCGCCGTAGAAGAGCGCCAGGCCCGGCCCTACCATCATCAGGACCAGCGCCGAGCAGACCAACATCCAGGCGTTGTCCCCGGAGCTCCGCGCCTCGGCGATTTCAGCCTTAAGCTCGGCCAACTGCTCCGGGCTCGCGGCCGGCGCAGGCGACGCCATTGAGGTTCCAACATTTTGTGAAAGAGCCGTCCGCATGTTTCCCGGCTGCGCGAGCAACCCGGATGCGGACACCAACACAACGATCAGCAACATCCAAACATGTTTCATTGAATTCCATACTCCTAGCGGTTGATTGGGCGGTAACGACCGGCCAGCAAGCCCGCATTATAAGTCTGGAAACCTCACGGAGACAAACCAAAATCGTCCTGTGGTTCGGCAGGGGAGGTGCCATCTCCCGGTGGGCCCCTACCGATTCGTTGACAGAAATTCAAGGCAAAGGGTAAAATAAGTCGTTTACGTCAAGCGAGGCGAGGTGCATGTATGTATGCGATTATCCGGACGGGTGGCAAGCAATACAAGGTTTCACCCGGTGATGTAATTCAAGTTGAGAAGCTTCGGGGCGATCCCGGGGCGGGCGTGGAGTTCAACCACGTGTTTGCGGTTCGCAAAAGCAATCTGGTGGTGGGCGCGCCGCTGGTTGAAAACGCCAAAGTGAAGGCGACCATCCTCAGCAACGACCGCGCCGCCAAGGTGCGCGTTCTGAAATTCAAGCGCAAGAAGCAATATCGAAAGACCACCGGCCACCGGCAGTCTTTCAGCAAAGTTGTCATTAATGAAATTGTTGCTCCTTAGCTCAAGAAGCCTTGAGCGGGCGAATAACAGACGAGGGATCTTATGGCTCACAAAAAAGGTTTAGGAAGCTCACGAAACGGGCGGGATTCGAACGCCCAACGGCTGGGAGTGAAGCGCTTTGACGGCCAGGTCGTCACCGGCGGGTCGATTCTGGTTCGCCAGCGCGGCACGCCGTTGAAGCCGGGCGACAACGTCGGCATCGGCAAGGACGACACGCTCTTCGCCAAGGTTTCCGGCGTGGTCAAATTCGAGGACCGGGGCCGCAGAGGCCGCTTTGTCAGCATCCTGGTTCCGTCGGCAAACTAAGTTCCAGAAGGCGGTGAGGGAAAGTCTTGAAAATCCCCGCCGCCTTTTCTGTCTTTGGGATATTCCCCGCTGATTTGTGATTGGCAATGGAACGATTGAAAATCGCAAGTCGCCCGCTCGCTTGCTTCCCCACAGTCTCAGGTCCGAATCACGGCTGACGGGACTGCGCGCCGGAGTGTATACTTTTGATTTCCAAGGTGCTTTTGCGTGTTTGTTGACGAAGCCAAAATTTATGTTGCGGCGGGCAGCGGCGGGAACGGCTGCGTTGCTTTCCGGCGGGAAAAATACATTCCCCGCGGCGGGCCGAGCGGCGGCGACGGCGGCGACGGCGGAAGCATCTATCTCGAAAACACCCAGCACCACAACACGCTGCTGAAATTCCGATTTAACAAGGAGTTTCGCGCCCAGCGCGGCGGGCACGGCGAAGGTTCCAACCGCCACGGGAAAAGCGGGAAGGATTTGGTGATCTCGCTCCCGGTGGGAACTGTGGTTTGGGACGAAGCGACCGGAGAAAAGCTCTTCGACTTTGACGCTCCGGGCGCGCGCTTCCTGGCCGCGGCGGGAGGCCGCGGAGGCCGCGGCAATGCGCGCTTTGCGACTTCCACGCATCAGGCTCCGCGCAGGGCCGAACCCGGCAAGCCCGGCGAAGAGCGCACCTTGAAGCTGGAGCTTAAACTGCTGGCCGACGTGGGGCTGGTCGGCTTTCCAAACGTCGGCAAGTCCACGCTGATCTCTCGGCTGAGCGCCGCCCGGCCGCGAATTGCCGATTATCCTTTCACCACACTTGAGCCCTGCCTGGGCGTGGTGGCCATTGATGATGAAAAGACTTTCGTCATGGCCGATATCCCCGGCCTGATCGCCGGGGCGCATCAAGGGCGCGGATTGGGGGATCGATTTCTCAAACATGTGGAGCGGACGCGGCTGCTGCTCCATCTGATCGATGTGGCGGAACTCTCCGGGCGGGACCCTCTCGAAGACTATTCGATTATTCAGAAGGAACTCGAGAGCTTCAGCCCGGTGATTGCAAAAAAACCGATGCTTCTGGTAGCTTCACGGGTGGACTCTGCAGGCGATGGCAAACGCCTGACCGCCCTGCGGAAATTTTGCCGGGAACAAGAGAGGCAGCTTTTCGAGATTTCCTCGGTCACGGGCGACGGCCTTGAAAAACTCAAGCATGCCGCGTGGGCCAAGCTGGAAGAAATTCCCAAGCCCGATTCTTCCCAGGACGATGCCGTAAATCTTTTGCCAGACAACCAAGTGGACTGACAACAGCGTGAAAATTGCGATTTTTGGCGGGACATTCGATCCGGTACACACGGGGCACATGCGGGCGGCCAAAGCGGCGCTCCAAAAGTATCATCTGGATAAAATCTTATTTGTCCCCACGGGATGCCCTCCGCACAAGATTTCGGGCAGGCTCACCGAATTTCACCACCGTTTCGCCATGGTGGCTTTAGCTTGCGCCGGAAATCCGCAGATGGTTCCCTCGGCGTTGGAAGCGCCGGACGCCAAACACAAACCGCATTATACGATTGACACGGCTCGCCGGCTCAGGCGACTGACCGGCCCCAGCGACCAGCTTTTTTTCCTGATCGGCATGGACGCTTTCCTTGACCTTCCGCAGTGGAGGCAATTTCGCGGCCTGCTCGATCTGGTTAATTTCATTGTCGTATCTCGGCCCGGCTTCGACAGCCGTGAAATCGAACAAGTGGTTCCCGCGGATCTTCTGGCTGCGCCACGCAAGCGAGCTTCATCAAGCATGATCCGCCTGCGCAAAACCACCCTTCACATTCTCGAAGGCATTAAAGTCCCGGTCGCTTCACACGAGATCCGGCAAGCCTTCCGGCGGAAACATCAGATTGCGGGGGCTGTGCCGGCTCTGGTGGAACGATATATACTGAAAGAAGGACTTTACAGTTCGGAAAACCGATCGACGGGAGGACAATGAGAGGCCATTTGCGTGAGGCGGTGCGTGCCGCACAGGAGCACAAGGCCGTGAACCTGGAAGTGCTGGACGTTGGCGAGGTTTGCTCCTTCACGGATTATTTTCTGATATGCGGCGGGACGTCAACGCGCCATACCCGCGCCATAGCCGACGCCGTTTCCGAGCACCTGAAAAAAAAGTCCGGGCTCGCCCCGGCGCATCTCGAAGGTTACGCGCAGGGCGAGTGGATTCTGGTGGATTATTTCAGTTTTGTGGTTCACATCTTTTCAGAGCGCGCGCGCGCGTTTTACGATCTTGAGCGGCTTTGGAAAACCGCGCCACGCATCCCGGTTCCCAAAAGCTAAGGGGCGGGCTGCGAAGGACGGGCGCGAATCGATGAATGGATAGCTTCCATGCGCATCCGAGTGTTATGGGAAGGCAAGACAAAAGATCCGCACTTGCGTGCTCTGGTCAGTGACTACGCGGCGCGGATTGCGAAGTTTGGTGATTTCGCGATCGAAGAGATCCCGGAACCCAAAAGGCGCGGAACGAAGAACCCCCAAAAGCTTTCGGCGGCTGAAGCTCGCGTGCTTGAAAAGCTCAAGACAAGCACCAAAATTTTTCTGGATGCACAAGGCCGCAAGTGGACGTCCCAGGAGTTTGCCCTGTGGCTGGGCCAGCAAGGCGTGCGCGGAACCCGCGAACTGGCCTTCGTCGTGGGGGGGCCGGACGGCTTTTCATCGGCTTTCCGCGCTGAAGCCGATCTGCTGCTCTCCCTTTCCCCGATGACCTTCACGCACGACTGGGCCCGGGCGTTGCTGCTCGAGCAAATCTACCGGGGATTCACCGTCCTGCGAGGATTTCCATACGCGCGCTGATTCCGTATCGTTTGAAGGAAAATGACTTTGCCTGAAACCAAGAAGGGCTTGATTATCGTCTTTACAGGTCCCGGCAAGGGAAAAACCACGGCGGCTCTGGGAACCGCTTTCCGCGCCGTCGGCCAGGGACTTAAGGTATTAATGGTACAATTCATCAAAGGGTCCTGGCATTATGGCGAGTTGGACGCATGCCGGATGCTCGGCGAGGACCGAATTAAGATTCTCCCGATGGGCCGGGGTTTTGTGAAGGTTGGCGTGGAAAAACCCGACCCCGAGGATGTCCGGATGGTTGAAGAAGCCTGGCAGTACGCGAGCCAGGCGATTCTGGGCGGCGAATACGAGTTGGTTATTCTGGACGAGATCAATTACGCGATCAGTTACAAGATGCTTGACCCGCTTAAAGTCCGGGAGGTTTTAGGACAGAAGCCGGAAATGGTTCACGTGATCCTGACGGGGCGCAACGCGCATCCGTCCATCGTCGAGTGCGCCGACATGGTCACCGAAATGCGCGAAGTGAAGCATCCGTACCAGAAAGGCATTCTCGCCCAGCGAGGAATCGAATACTAAGCGCGATGCCGCCGGCTGAACAGCCCGCGGCCGCTCCAGGAAGGGGCTTCCGACTGCGATGACTTGGTTCCGAAGAGAAAAAAAGCCACTCGATACAGCGCCGCAGGACAAGCGCGTCCAGACGGAAGGGCTGTGGACCAAGTGCGCGTCCTGCAAGAAAATCCTCTGGAAAAAAGACCTCGAGCAGAATTTCCTCTGCTGCCCCAAGTGCAACTACCATCTTAAAATGAGTTCCGAGTCGCGCCTCGCCATGCTGTTCGACGATGGGAAATACGTTGAACTTGACGCCGGCCTGAGCTCGCCCAACCCCTTGGAATTTGTGGACAGAAAACCCTATAGCCTTCGCCTGAAGGACGCCGCAAGAATTACCGGGATGAAGGACGCCGTGCGCGTCGGAGAAGGAAACATCTCAGGGAAGCCGCTGATCGCCTGCGCCATGGAATTCCAGTTTATCGGCGGCAGCATGGGCGCGGTGGTTGGCGAAAAAATTGCCCGCGCCATCGACCGCTGTATCCAGAAACAATTGCCGCTGGTAATCGTCTCCTGCTCCGGCGGCGCCCGGATGATGGAAGGCACCATCAGCCTGATGCAACTGGCCAAAATCAGCGCATCGCTTGCGCGGCTGGATGAGGTGAAAAAACCATATATCTCCGTGCTGACCAATCCGACCACGGGCGGCACAACGGCCAGCTTTGCCATGCTTGGAGACCTCAACATCGCGGAGCCGGGTGCCCTGATCGGGTTTGCGGGTCCGCGCGTCATCGAGCAAACCATCCATCAAAAACTGCCCGAAGGCTTCCAGACCTCCGAATTCCTGCTGGAACACGGAATGCTTGACGCCATTGTCCCGCGCCCCGAGCTTAAGGCTTATCTGGCAAAGAGCCTGGATTTTATGGGAGCATGGAACTCAACCGAAGCCTCTAAATGAATCACCAAAGCGCGTCTCAAATCCTCATCCCCTACGATGATTGCCTGAAGATCCTCTGGGATCACGGGCATGAGTTGCACGGGAAAAAGTTTGGATTAGAGGCGATTACGGCGCTTCTCCAATCTTTGGGCCATCCCGAGCGCCGCTATCCGAGCGTCATTGTTGCGGGAACCAACGGCAAAGGATCAACCTCGGCGATGCTGTCCGCCATCCTGGAGCGCGCCGGCTTCCGCACAGGCCTTTACACTTCTCCGCACTTTGTGCGCGTCAATGAGCGGATGCGGGTGAACAACCACGAAATCTCCGATGAAGACTTTGCCTCGGCCTTTAGTGAAGTCCGTCACCGGGTCATGGAACTGGTCGACTTGCAAGTTCTGCCCCATGCGCCCAGCTTTTTCGAGTACCTGACCGCCGTGGCATTCCTCTACTTTGCGCGCGCCGAGGTCGATTTCGCGGTTCTGGAAGTCGGCATGGGCGGAAGGCTGGACGCCACCAACGTCACGGACGCCGCGGCCGCCGTCATCACCAACGTTGACCTCGACCATCAGGAATATCTGGGCAAAACTCATCGGGAGATTGCCGGGGAAAAGGCGGGCGTCATCAAACCGGGCAGAACGGTTATTTCCGGCTGCGAACATCCCGTCGTGCGCGAAGTCATTCAGAGCAAATGCCGCGAGGTGGGCGCCGAATTGATCGAGACGGGAGGCCTGCAAAGGGTTTCGGGCCTTTCCCATCTGGACGGACGCTGCGGGTTCGACTTGGAGATCGACGAAATGCAAATTCCCGGCATTAGCTTGCAAATGGCCGGAAGGTTCCAAGTAAAGAACGCCGTCGCTGCGGCCACCGCGGCATCCCGGCTTAAAGGCTTCCGCATCTCCGCCGACTCCATCCGCGAGGGCCTCCGATCCGCGCGTTGGCCAGGGCGGCTTGAAACCCTCCAGAACCGGCCCCTGGTCTTGCTTGACGGCGCGCACAATCCCGCCGCCGCGCGCGAGGTTGCCGCGTTTGTTCAAGAACATCTTGAGGGACGAACTCTCCGCCTGGTCTACGCCACGATGCGGGACAAAGACGTCGGGGAAATCAGCGGGATTCTATTTCCGCTCGCCAAGACCGTTTATTTAACCCGCCCTCAAGTGGAACGCGCGGCATCCCCGGAAGACATCCTGGCCTCCGCACGCGCCAGGACCCGGCCAATCGTTATCGAGCCCGATCCCGCGCGGGCGCTGAAGCAGGCAATCGAGCAGAGCTTGCCGGAGGACGTTGTGCTGGTGGCCGGTTCGCTGTTCCTGGTGGCCGCCGTCAAGACGGCTGTGCTTGAAGGACGCCTCGTGCCGGGAGAAACCGTTCTTCCGGAAGTCTTTTCGGAGTACAACTAACCCCATGACGGACTCCACCTCGGCCGTGCCCTCCAAGCGAGCCTCCAACCGCGCGGGGGTGCGGAACTTCTTCAGCTATCTGAGGTCTCTGTTTTTTACCGACCTGCTGATTTACATCTACACGGTCGGCTGCGGAACCTTCTCGTTTTGCGGCTCTTTTTTTGACGCCCATGGCCGCTGGCAGCACGGATGCGCAAGGGTCTGGTCGTGGCTTATTCTGAAGACCGGCGGGATTCGGGTTCGAGTGGAAGGGCTTGAGAACATGGATCCGAACCGGACGGTAATCTTCTGCTCCAATCATCCGAGCGCCATGGATATTCCCATCCTCTTCGTGCACCTGCCGATCCAGTTTCGATTTCTCGCCAAGCGCTCCCTTTTCCGGCTCCCCTTTCTCGGCTGGCACCTGCGGCGTTCCGGCCACATTCCGGTTGACCGGGGGCGGCCGCGTGAAGCGGTCAAAGGCTTTGATCAGGCCGCAAGACGAATTAAAGAAGGGCGTTCGGTCGTTATGTTCCCCGAGGGCCGCCGGAGCCGCACCCCTGAAATGCTGCCCTTCAAAAGCGGAAGCTTCTATCTGGCGATCCTTTCCGGCGTGCCGGTGGTGCCCATCACTTTGAACGGGACTCGAAGCGTTCTCAAACCCGATTCGTACCACCTTCGCGCAGGGCAAACGGAAATGATTGTTCACAAACCGATTCCGACGGATAACTTGAACCTCCATGATGCGGAAACGCTGTCCAAACGCGTCAGGGAACAAATTCTTTCGCGCTTTCAACCTTCAAAGGACTAAGGCGGACTTTGCGCGAGCCAACCTGCGGGGTTCGAAAAGTCATCCATCAATAGGCAGGTTGAAAATGGCAGGAAGGACCAAAATGCACACGCACTGGAGCCGGGGGGCAGTTGCAACCTGCTTTTTAGCCGCATCGCTCGGGATATTGCCTGCGTCTTTTGGCTCGCAACAGAAAGCCCTGCCCGCACTGCCCTCGCGAATCAGTCCGCAGGCGCAGAAGCTTCTTGACCGCACCCTCCAGGCGCTGGGCGGAACCGCTTTTCTCCAATACAAATCGCTTTTCACCTCAGGGCATGTCTTCGCTTTTTCAAACGGCCAGCCGGCGGGCTATTTCCCTTTCAAAAGCACTTTCGAACCGCCTGACAACCGGCGATTCAGTTACGGCAAAGGCAAACCTGTCATTCTCATCAATACGGCGAACCAGGCGTGGGAACTCGATCGCCTCGGCCGCATGCACCAAAATCCCAAACAGGTGCGAAACTGGAAAATCGCGAACCGCTACACCCTGGACAATCTCCTGCGCTACCGGATTCACGAACCCGGCGTGCTCATCCTCACAGGCGACGTGGACTTTATCGACAATCAGCCCGTGGACACAATCGACATCATTGACTCCCGGAACGTTCACGTCAAACTTTACGTGCACCGTTCCACTCACCTTCCGGTGCGCATCACCTACCGCGTTCAAAACCCGGTCACAGAGGAGTGGGAAGACTACGCGGACGATTACAGCAGCTACCAGACAATCCAGGGGGTCACCACCCCCATGCAAGTCACGCGCTATCTGGATGATGAGCGCATCGGCCAGCTTTTCCGTGCGAGCGCGCGCTACAATCAAACAATTCCGCCCAACTATTTCGAGCCTTCCCGCTAAGAACCCTCGCCATCTGCTATAATGGCATTTCGGAGGTTTTGTGGGACGCGAGCGGCTGGTGAGGTCGACAACTATTCTTTGTGTTCGCCGGGACGGCCATCTCGCCATGGGCGGGGACGGCCAGGTGACAATGGGCGAAAGCGTGATCAAACATAAGGCTCGCAAAATCCGGCGTCTGCATAACGAGAAGGTTCTGGCGGGATTCGCTGGCAGCACGGCGGACGCTCTATCGCTTTTTTCGCGTTTTGAACAGAAGCTGGATGAGTTCCACGGAAACCTCAGCCGCTCCGTGGTTGAGTTGGCCAAAGACTGGCGCACCGACCGCGCGCTCCGCCATCTTGAAGCGCTGCTCCTGGTGGCCGACAATAAGTTTACCTATCTGGTGAGCGGGAACGGGGATGTGATCGAGCCGGACGACGGGATTGTTGCCATCGGTTCCGGAGGTCCATATGCTTTGGCGTCCGCGCGGGCTTTGGCAAAGCACACCAAACTGAGCGCCCGTGAAATCGTTCAGGAAGCCATGCAACTGGCGAGTCAGATTTGCATCTATACAAATGAGCAGACGGTGGTCGAGGAGCTTTAAACATCCCTGGCTCTTGTTATTCTCGAATGGTCTTCTATTTGCCTGAAAACATCGAAACCGCTACCATCCTGGACGAACTGACGCCGCGCCAGATCGTTGTCGAGCTGGACAAATACGTGGTCGGCCAGAAGGAAGCCAAGCGCTCGGTCGCCATCGCCCTTCGCAACCGCATGCGCCGGCAAAAGCTTTCTCCGGAGCTTGCGGAAGATATTCTTCCCAAAAACATCATCATGATCGGCCCCACAGGAGTGGGCAAAACGGAAATCGCGCGCCGCCTGGCCCGCCTGGCCAATTCGCCCTTCGTCAAAGTGGAGGCTTCCCGCTTCACGGAAGTTGGGTACGTGGGCCGTGATGTCGAATCGATGATTCGCGACCTGGTTGAAATCTCTATCGACATGGTCCGGGAGGAAAAAATCGAAGAGGTCGCGGAAAAAGCCGAGCAGAACGCCGAGGAACGGCTGCTCGATCTGCTGCTTCCGCCGCCGACTCCTACTCCTTCCGCGCCTGACAAAACCGCCCCCGACAACGGCCATGTGGCGGCTATGGAGCAGTTCAAGCGAACCCGCGAAAAACTTCGAGCCCAGCTCCGCGAGGGCAAATTAGACGAACGCCAGGTGGAAGTCGAAACACGGGAACGGAACTTCCCTTCCTTTGAAGTCATTTCTTCCCAGGGCATCGAAGAAATGGACATCAACATCAAAGACATGATGCCCGGGCTGTTCGGCCAGCGGAGCAAGAAGCGCCGCATGCGCGTCGGCGAAGCGATGGAGTACCTGATCCAGGAAGAAGAGACCAAGCTCATCGATATGGACCAGGTCACCCGGACCGCGGTCGAGCGCGCCGAGCAATCCGGCATCATCTTCCTTGACGAAATTGACAAGATCGCGGGCCGCGAGCGCGGGCACGGACCCGACGTCAGCCGCGAGGGCGTGCAGCGCGACATTCTCCCGATTGTTGAAGGCACCACCGTCAACACCCGCTACGGCATGGTGCGCACGGACCACATCCTGTTTATGGCGGCCGGAGCTTTCCACGTCAGCAAGCCTTCCGACCTGATTCCGGAACTGCAAGGGCGGTTCCCGATCCGGGTCGAGCTGCATTCCTTGAACGTCGAAGACTTCGTCCGCATCCTGTCGGAACCGAAGAGTGCGCTCGTCAAACAATATGTGGCCCTGCTTGAAACCGAGGGCATCAAGCTCTCTTTTACCGACGACGCCTTAGAGGAAGTGGCGCACTTCGCCGCCACGGTCAACGACCAGGCGGAAAACATCGGCGCCCGGCGACTGCATACCATCATGGAAAAACTTTTGGACGAGATTTCGTTCGAGGGACCCGATCTTAAGAAAAAAACCGTGCGCATCGACGGCGCTTACGTCAAAAAGCAACTCGCCGCGATTGTGAAAGATCAAGACCTCAGCCGCTACATTCTGTGAAGCTTCGACCGCAAACAGGCGACTTTGCCGGCGCATTGGCGCCCGCCCTGATTCCCTCTCTTGGCGTGTTCTTCAAGTGGGGCGTCCGGCGGCTCGCTCACTTCATCCTGTTGTTCTCCGTCATCTTTCTTTTTGCCGGTTGCGGCGTGCAAGCTCCCCCCCAGCCTCCTCGGGTTGAGACTCCTGCCAGGATTAAGGACCTCCGGGTCATCCAAATCGGCCGCGGCTTTTATCTCGATTTCACTCTGCCCGTGCTGGCCACGGACGGCGAACGCCTGACCAAGCCCCTCCGGCTCGAAATCTTCCGCGCCATCACGCCCCCGAATCAACAGATTGCGCCCCCGTCGACGGACACGACGCCCTGGGTCACCATTCTTTCGCGCGAACTGCCGCGCGACTTGAGCAAAGGCAGGTTTCGTTACCCATCGCCTCTCTCCGATCAGGCTTTCCGCCAGCAGCAAAATTCAACGTTTGCTTTTGCCGTTGTGGCGTTTACCCGGGGATTCCGAAGCCACCCTCACCAAAGCGCGCTATCGAATATCGCCCAAACCAGACTGATCGACGTCAGCGAGCCGGTTACGAAGCTGACCGTCAACACCACGCAGACCGCCCTTAAACTCTCCTGGACCCAGCCGGCTCAAACCCTAGCGGGACATTCCATCCTAAAGATCGCGGCTTATCGGGTCTATGCAAGCAGGACCAACAAACCCGGGTCGTTCCACGTGCTCGCAGACACCCAATCCACCGAATATAACGATCCGAACTTTCAATTTGGCCAGGCGTATTACTTCCGGGTCAGCACGGTTTCCACCCTGAACGGTGTTCAGGCTGAAAGCCAGCCTTCACAAACACTGGAAATCACGCCGAAGGATACTTTCCCGCCAGCCGTTCCCAGGCATCTCACAGCCCTTTACACGGCCGGTGCCGTCGACCTGCTCTGGAACGCCAATACGGATTCAGACCTTGCCGGCTATGACGTTTACCGAAAGGTCGAAGGCGGCAGGTTTGCGCGCGTCAACCAGCAGATGCTTTCAACCCCGATTTTCCATGACACTTCCGTGGCTTCCGGCCAGACCTATCAATACGCGGTGACCGCCCTCGACCTCTCGGGAAATGAGAGTGCCAAATCCCAGCCTGTCAGCGTTTCCACTCGCTTGCCCGGCCAGTCCTGATCAACGCTCGCCGCGCGCTGAAGGCGCGAAATGGTATAATGCCGTCCGGATCAAGGAATGGGATTGCTCTTGGAGTTCTCTGATAACCGCCGGGAAAAGGCCGGCAACCGGTGAAGGAATGGTCGCCTCTCATGATCGGGTTGGCCGCGGGCGCGGCGGCAGCGCTTGCGAGCGCCGGCACGCTTGCCTACCTGAAGATACGGCGGCGCAAACCTCCGGCCGAGCTTGAGCGTCTCCGCCGCCTTTATCTGAGCCGTTCCGGGCGGATCGGCACCGGAGAAATTATGGGGTTGGTCGAACCGGAAGACGCTTCCGCTCTCCTGCTGGTTTACCGGTACGATGTTGCGGGCGTCACCTACGAGGTCGCGCAGGACGTATCGGCGCTGCCTGAAATCGCCGCCACAGCCAAGCTGGCGCTCGGCGGAATCTCGACCATCCGTTATGAGATGAAGCAACCCAGCAATTCCATTGTCGTAAGCGAGGAGTGGTCCGGATTGCCAACGGTTAAGCCTTCGGGAGGCGCTGCAATTCCCGCCGCCGGCAGAACAGCCGAGAATGCTTGATCTGCGCGCAGATTGGGCCATGCGGCGGACCCCGCATGAGCATTTATAACCTATGACACTCGAAGAAAAACTTGAAGAGCTTCGCCGGCGCCATGCCCGCGCGGTTGCGGGCGGTGGTGAGGAGCGCCGGGCGCGCCAGCACGCGGAAGGAAAACTCTCCGCGCGCGAACGTCTCGATCTGCTTTTCGACGAAGGCACCTTTCAGGAAGTCGGCGAGTTTGTCGAGCACAATTGCCGTGACTTCGGCATGGCCAAACAGCGCATTCCGGGCGACGGCGTCGTCACCGGCTACGGGCTCGTCAACCAGCGCCTCACATACGCTTTTGCGCAGGACTTCACCGTCTTCGGAGGCTCGCTGAGCGAGGCCAATGCCGCCAAAATCTGCAAGATCATGGACCTCGCGCTCAAAGTCGGCGCTCCCTTGATCGGCCTCAATGATTCCGGCGGCGCGCGCATTCAAGAAGGCGTGGCCTCGCTCGCCGGCTATGCGGATATCTTTCTGCGGAACACTCTGGCCTCAGGCGTAGTGCCGCAAATCTCCGCCGTGCTTGGCCCTTGCGCGGGAGGAGCCGTCTATTCCCCCGCCATCACCGACTTTGTCCTGATGGTGGAAAAATCCAGCTACATGTTTGTCACCGGACCCGACGTCATCCGCACCGTGATGCACGAGAATGTGACCAAGGAAGATCTGGGCGGGCCGGCCACGCACAACGCCACCAGCGGCGTCGCGCATTTCTCCACTCGCGACGACCCGGAATGCCTGGCGCTGGTGCGTGAGTTGCTCACCTTCATGCCCCAGAACAACCGCGAGGACCCTTCCTTTGTCGAATCAGGTGATTCCCCGGAGCGCCGCGACCAGGAGCTGGACCGCTTGGTACCACCTGAATCCGACCAGCCCTATGACATCAAAGACCTCATCCGCCGCGTTGTCGACGACGGCTACTTCCTGGAGGTTCACGAGCAATTTGCCAAGAACCTGGTGGTGGGTTTTGCGCGGCTTGGCGGCTTTAGCGTAGGCATTGTGGCCAACCAGCCGGCCGTGTTGGCGGGCTGTCTCGACATCAACGCTTCGGTCAAGGGCGCGCGCTTTGTGCGCTTCTGCGACGCCTTCAACATTCCCATCATCACTTTTGAAGACGTCCCAGGATTCCTCCCCGGCACCCAGCAGGAGTTCGGCGGCATCATCCGGCACGGTGCCAAACTCCTCTATGCCTTTGCGGAAGCGACCGTTCCCAAGGTAACCGTGATCACCCGCAAGGCATACGGCGGGGCCTACTGCGTGATGTCTTCCAAGCAGATCGGCACGGACGTCAATTTTGCTTATCCCACCGCGGAAATTGCCGTCATGGGTCCGGAAGGGGCGGTGAGCATCGTCTACCGCCGCGAGTTGCAGAAGGCCGACGCTCCGGAAAAGGTTCGCAAAGAAAAGGTGGAGGAATTCCGCGAACGCTTCGCCAACCCCTACATCGCCGCCGAGCGCGGTTACATTGACGCTGTGATCGCTCCGCGCGACACCCGGCCGCGGCTCATCCAAGCTCTCCGCATGCTCGAAAACAAACGCGACACCAACCCTCCCAAAAAGCACGGCAACATTCCGCTGTAGCTGGAATTAGGACCAGATGCCGTAGCGGCCAGTTTACTTAACCCAGCGCCGGTGTAAAGCTGCCTCTACCTCAAACTTACCTGCTTCCCGCAACCAGAGTCAGTTGACTTGCCCCACGGCCTTGACTTATAGTGCGCGGTAAAGTCGCATCAATGCTAGGTTGAGCTAGGCTTACCAAGAAGAATTTATGTGGGGACAATACTCCTGTTCTGAGGACCGCCTGGCGCTGGAGAGTCTATGAACAGCAAAAAAAGCAGCAGGTTGTGGTTCATCCTGATACCAGCCTTGAGCATGTGGTTGGGATGGGGCGTGCGAGGTCTGTTTGGGCACGCAAACGGAGCGATGATTCCGGGTGCCCTGTTGGCTCTATCCTTATGCTACCTCCTCAAGGACAAACGGTTCTCCATCGGTTTGGTCGTCGCACTCGTGGCCGTGGGCTTCGGATTTGGCGCAGATGAGACGACACTGCAAACGGCGGGGTACCTGATAGGGAATCCCGTCTTTGGACGCAATCTGGGTCTGGCATACCCCGGATTGGCCTTAAAGGGAGGTCTGTGGGCCTCGTTTGGAGGAGCAGGGCTGGGGTTGGCATTGACGGCCTACCTATACCGCAAGCGCGACCTCATGATCGGAGTTCTCCTGATGGTGGTTGCGTTTTACGTGGGATGGTGGGTAATCAATAGGCCCAAGCTCATTTATCTCTCCTATGATCGGCGAGAAATTTGGGGCGGACTGTTGTTTGCAGTGATTGCACTCCTCGCCTGGATGACCAGGCAGGGTAAAACGCGCATCCCTCTCAAACTGGCCGGATGGGCTGCCCTCGGAGGAGCGGTCGGGTATCCGATTGCCGTGAGCCTGACAGCCCTCGGCAGGCATTCCGCTTATGCCGCCAGCTATGACTGGTGGAAGTTGGCGGAAACTACCTTCGGGGCTTTCATGGGAGCAAGCATCGGAAATGGAGTTTATCTCCTGAAAGACAGCCTGCCGTCGCTCGATGAAAAACCGGAGCCCACGCCCGCAAAGGCTTCACACCCGTGGGCACTTGTCTTGGGTGGAACAATGGGCGTGATCATCGCAAACACCCTATACGCCGGAGTCATGGTGGGCGGCACCAGCCGCGCATTCCACAACGTGCTGCCGTGGATTCTCCTGGGACCGGTGCTGTGGTGCGCG